>ERZ780168.585-NODE-585-length-44101-cov-4.350429_pt1 | contig 44101 bp, 38 predicted proteins | sample MGYA00510981_ERZ780168 | MGnify/ENA primary metagenome ERZ780168 (study PRJEB29588, sample SAMEA2158769) | human gut metagenome | biome: human gut; feature: human-associated habitat; material: faeces | place: Denmark | collected 2008/2010 ...
CGGCGACAAAAAAGAGACAAGTCCTACAATATCAACGTATTGTAGGACTTTTTTTTATGTTTTAGTCTTGCCTGAAAGACAAAAAGGGGCACGAAAAGACACGGTTGAGTATCCAAATCGTACCCCCTTCCCCAAAAAACGATTAGGGGGTACGATTGTCGGAAATCACTATCCATGCAGAAGGTTTCAATCCCTGTATTGATTTTAGATATTATCATCTGAAACCTGTTTTACTGTGATTTTTTTATTAATGGTGGTTAAATTCAGTTTCTCTTATCAGTCGACATCAAGTAATTGAAAAAGATAAGAACGGGAAAGCATGGATAATTATGGGGGTGATGGATTTCTCGCCAGATCAAACGCCTACCGAAGGAATATATTGGCAAAGCTAAATGTAGATAATGCGATCGAAGCTATCCATTCATATTGATTTCAAGAGAGCGCCGCTATACCTGTTCCTATCAAGTTTGCGTTATTCATATTGTTGATATGGATTTCTATATCCGCTAATGCGGATTCATTAAGGAGTTCTTGTAATTTCTCCAGAACAAGAATGTTATAGTTTTTATCTTTTCTATTCTCGCTCCAAAATAGACTACCTTCGGCTACTAAACTGATTTTTCGTATATCTTTATTATATGATCTCAGTAACTGAATAAGGCCCAGTAGCGATGCGGCGACTAATTGCGCTGATCTGTTGTAGATCCAATGAGCTACATCTACATATACGTCCTTGTGGATATCCGGATAGTTCATGATCGCGGTCAATTTTTGGGCATCGAATTTATTCTCAAACTCATCCAAAGGGAAAGTTGCTTTCAATATATCGCCTAGATACATACCCGAAACCGCTTTCTCAAACCGCTGTTTTCCAAGGCTGCCTGAAATGGCGTCAACCGTATCATCGACTGTCGTGAGGAATGGAGGATGGAAGTTACCCGACTCTAGGTTGACAGGGACTAAGCCTTGTATATTATAGCTCGGATCTAATTTCTTTATTTTATCCGCCGGAATGAAAGTGGCCATGTTGGTGCCTGTTCCTACGATCAGACCGATATAGGCGTCATAGCTATTGTCGGTTAGGCCGGCAAACAAGCTGGCGATAGTATCGTTTAATACTTTAATACCTGTAAATTTGATTTTACAATGTTCGTTTAGGTAGTCGAGAAGTGGTTTGCCTACTAATTGCCCTACCATTTCTTTAATGTCGACTCCTTTTGTCCAACGTAACAATTTGGCGTCTCCACTGAGTACGGATTCTGCTGGATAAGAAAAACAATAGCCGATTGGCATTTCCTCATCCCGTTTTATCCCGACAATCATATCGGCTAATTCTTTAAATAGCTCCTCACGAGTATATCCCGGTGATTTCATGATCGACATGTCTTTTTTCCACCCATTGTTGGGATGGATGGTTGGTGATCCTTGTCCAAGATCGACGGTCGCTACTCTATAGTTGGTTCCTCCTAAATCGAGAACCAATGCTTTTCCATTAATATCAGAGGTTTTGGGAGAGATAAAAGTCGGTATGCATTGTATCTCCGCATTTTCATGTTTTAATCCCTCTTCAACCTTTTCCCGAAATGAACAGGCTATCTCTTTGAGTTGGTCATTTTCTAACCAGAAAATATTTTTCTCCATAAGATTGATTTTTTGATTTTGAAATATCCTTGTTAGTGAATAACAATTTAGAAAGGGATTTGACTATCCTTATTGGTTGATTAAGTTAAGGGGATAAATTTCGGATACTGTGAAATTTGTTGCGTTAAATTTAAATTTTGTATAAACAAAAGAGGGACTATGTCTGTTTAAAACACCAAACAGATGATTTTATTTATTAATCTAAATTAAGATATATGATACCGAAAGTGGAGATAGAAGCAGGCAAGGCGAATTTAATCCGTGAGATTTTAGGCGTTAATGATTTGTTGGACATTAACTTGCTTGATGAGTACCGTGATATATTTATAAAATCACAAAAGTCTGCGTATGAGAATGAATCTGTTAATGATATTAATTGTACGTATTGAATTTTGCGAGAAGAATGTCTTATATACAGGGCATAGGATGAGAATATATTATTCAATATTCTGTTTACTAGTATATTACAGTTTCTTTGTATTTCTTTCTTAGAAAACTACGGTTTCCCGCTAGGATAGAAACTGCAGTTTCTTCTAGGGGAAACCGGAGTGTCTTTTAGGCTCGGTTTGTGTAAACGATAAGGAAAATCTACTACTTATCATTTACGGCCTTCCCATATTCCTCATCACTTACCGGCTCAAGCCAAGTGTTTTTATTGGTTTGGGGATTACATTCTACGGCGATATGCGAAAACCAACTGTCCGGTGAGGCGCCGTGCCAATGCTCTATGTTTGGTGCGATTTCGACAACATCCCCGGGTAGTAAACGACGGGCGCTTTTACCTCGTTCTTGATAATAACCCACACCACCTACGGCGATGAGTATTTGTCCTCCTGTATGCGTGTGCCAGTTGTTTCGGCAGTTAGGTTCAAACGTTACGTTAAACATTGGTACGTTTAAATCCTTATTGCTTGTTAATGGTGCCAGCCAAGACTTCCCCGAGAAATATTGTTCAAACCCGGTGTTTTCATTTCCTGTAGGGAATTCACTAATTTTTGGAATTTCAGTTTTCATTTCTTGTGCGTTTATATTGCCAATGGAGATTAATGTGATCAACATGGCAATGGTTATTTTCTTTATATTCATATTTGTTTTCTTGATTTTATCCATATCACAAAATTATTTAAGATATTCCATTGCTTTTGTATACCAATTACTGATAAGTGTAACAGAATTACTGATTTTACAATCTATAGAATCTTGAAGTTGATGGCTTTTAAATAAATATAGGGGAAATCTCAAATTGGCGAGATTGGACAATTGTCAGTCTGTTGGGATTATGTATTTTTGTCCGACAAGAATCTATAGGATGAAGCCTGATACGGAAAACATATATCAACGGAAAATTAATCAAGTAATTGATTATATCGATGCGAATTTGCATCTCCCTTTACGACTGGATATAATAGCCGGGCAGGTAAACGTGTCCGAGCGGCAGCTACTACGTATTATGAAAGGAGCCTTGAATGAGTCATTATATGCTTATGTGGCGAGGCAACGTGTAGAGCGAGCGGTTCTATATATGCATACGGAAGATATGAGTCTGGCAGATCTAGCGAGTCGGGTAGGCTATGATAATCCCCAATCTTTCTCGAAAGCGTTCAGGAAACAATTCAGCGTATCTCCGAAAGCTTATATGGATAAGTTGCGAGTACGTCTGAGAGAAGAGACCGAGAAGTGGAGTAATGCTTCGGTCGGGAAGGAGATTATTCCATCAGGGATGTTCGGTACGATTCGTTTGCAGAAAGGAAAATATGCGGTTTATACCTTAAAAGGTAGTTATGCGGGATTACAAGAACTATATAATACTATAAATATAGATTTCAATTATACCAAGCGGCATGGAATGGCGTTTGAGGAATATGTGAGTTATTCGGAAGAGGATGACGATACGCAAGTGACAAAGATTTATATACCAATAAAATAAATTAGTATGGAAACAAAATTTTGCCAAAGCTGCGGTATGCCGCTGCAAAAGAATGAGGAGTTAGGAACGAACCATGACGGAAGCAAGAATGAGGAATATTGTTGCTATTGTTATAAGGACGGGGCCTTCACGATGGACTGTACGATGGATCAGATGATCGATCATTGTGCCCAGTTTGTCGATGAGTTCAATAAAGATGCGGACTTTCATTATACGAAAGAGGAGGCCGTAGCGAATATGAAATTATTTTTCCCGACATTGAAGCGCTGGGCGGTACAATAAGCCTCTATAAAAAGCGTCTATCTGCGCTTCGGCCTGCTGGATTAATTTCACTGGAATGCGGGGCTTCTTCTCGAAAAAGTCCATTTCTATTTGAATGGTGTTTTTTTTAATGGAGCGGCTCCAATTACCTATTATCTTTCCGTTATACAAGATAACCGGGTAGAAGGTGCCGAATCGGTTGAACGCTTTTGGATGATGTTCTAGCGGCAATACGTCCGTGCGGTTTTTGTAACTGATCAAGTATTCATCGAAGGCGGGGAGGAGACGCAGTACAGGTTCGCTCTCATTTTTTCCTTTCCATGATTGGTGGATGAAATATTCACGGGAATCGAACGTCTCGGTCATTAACTCCGTCTTGATCAGATTGATAGCGAGCCTACACTCGGTAGCGGTTAGCCCGGACCACCAAACAAAATCCTGTAACTGGGCAGGGGAGTGGCTTTGAAAATATCTGGATGCCAATCTTGCCAGAGCCTCTTCCCTGCAAAGTTCACGAGTAGGAGGGACACGTTCGTCCAATAAGGCGTAAGTCGTTTTCTTTCCTTTATCGATCCCGCTACAGACGATGCCTTCCACCTCACCCCATGTAAGGAAAAGGTTTACGTGATCTATGGTGGGCAAAATCCCGGATTTTTGCAATTCCGCCGTTACCTCTTGTTTGGTCAGGCTTCTGTATCCTTCCAGTATCTTTCCGATCTGATCTAGGCATCTCGTGAACAGCGTTTTTTCTATCTTCCCGAAATGTCCCTTGGCGTACGACATAACGGCAGCCTTGATACGCTCGGAAGATAGCATAAGCATCCAACGGATATCCTCGGCGGCCACGAAATGCCAAGTAGGACGCATCACATGGGTACGTAGAATATCACCTTTGTACAAAGCCTCATTTACCGTTTCAAGGGAAGAGGATCTCAAGCGAATACCGATCGCCCATTTGGCCATCTCATACTCCTGCGCTTGGATAGCGCCCATCCAAGAGACCAACTCTTTCGGGGACTCGAATCGGGGTTGTTCCAATTGTTGGCTAGCTACTCGTATATGTGTTATCATAATATATGAATATAAACGCAAATGTACGAAATAAAGCGTTAAACATCCCATAATCTTGAAGATATACTCATTCTTTTTGTACCTTCACGCTAGAAACAATTAGTGAAATTTATGACGATAGCGTATTTAAATGTGGCTACGGACCGGCAACACTTGGATATTCAAAGGGAAGAGATCTCTTCTTTTGCCGCAGCCAAAGATATCCATGTGGATAAATGGGTCATGGAAGTATCCGGAGAGAAAGCGAAACAGCCGGGACCAAAGTTAAAACTTGTTCTCGAACGCTTGAAGAAAGGGGATGCCTTGATCGTATCGGATATTACCCGTTTGTGTCTTACCTTATATGAGTTGATGGGGATACTTACCGTTTGCATGGAGAAGGACGTGACGGTCTATTGTATAAACGACCGTTATATATTCGATGACCGGATGGATCGCCAATTGATGATTAATGTCTTCAAGCAAGTAGACGAGATTGATCACAGTCTGGTTTCCATACGTACAAAAGACGCCTTGGAACAGGTGAAAAGTACGGGAAAGCGGTTGGGACGTCCTAAAGGCTCGGAATCCAAGTTGTTCTTCTTAGACGCCCATAAGGGGGAGATCATGAACATGTTGGAGCGGGGAGAATCGGTAGGATCGATTTGCGAGCATTTCAACGTCTCTAAGAATACTTTTTATAAGTATAGGAAGAAATTCTTCAGATCGTAAGGATTGGTTTTAATACCAATCCTTTCGTTTCATATATAGCCAAGTCAATACTCCGGTAGCTATCATGACGGCCCAAGCTATGAAATAACCGTAACGCCAATCCAATTCCGGCATTATCTTGAAGTTCATACCCCATACGCCCACCAAGAATGTCAAAGGGATGAAAAAGGTGGAGACAATCGTCAGCCGTTTCATGATGGCGTTCATCCTAAGATCGTTATTGGATATATAAAGATCGACAAGGGAAGAGGTGATTTCCCGGCAGCTTTCCGTTGTTTGGATAACGAATTGGAGTTGGTCTTGCAGGTCATTATAGATCGGCAGGATATCCGGGGTGATAATCCCGTTCTCTGTTCGTAATAGTTTTGAGAATTGATCTTTCAGCGGTAGGCTATTCTTACGGATAATCATGTACTCATGGCGGTGTTGTTGGATTAGGGAACCCATATTACCCTGATCGTTCTTAGGATCGAGCAAAGTCTCTTCTATATCCTCTAGTATCTCTTCTACCTTTGAGGCGGATTCTACTAAATTCGCTATGATCGTGTTTAGAAGGAAAGCGAGCAGCAATCCACTGCCTTTTTTCCGGATGTTCAGCATGTTGGATAGTAGCGCTTTATGAGCGGCCTCGAATACGGGGTTGTTGCTTTCCGTAAAAGTGATAACCGTATTGTTCGCTACCAGTATACTGATATGCTCAGACCGCATCTCGTTATTGACATCGTAATAGCAGGAGTTTAACACGATAAGCATTCGTCCTTTGTATTCCTCTACCTTGACCACGTGTTGGGGAGTCAAGATATCCTTAGCGTCCAGATTATGCAGTCCGAAATCTTTTACGATACGGGTAATGGCATCCGCGTTGGTCAATCCGCTAACCTCGAACCAATTGACCTGATTCGGGTCGGTTAGTTTGCTGAAAGAGGTGTCGGTTATCCGCACCTCTTTCGTATGCAAAGATTGTTCGTTGTATTGCGTGAGACGGATGCCGGTTGTTGTCTCATGTTCGCCGGCGTAATAATACTTGTCCGATAAATGCCGGTTGGATATATGTCTTCTCCTGTGTGTATATTCATTCCGTCTCATAATAAGGATCTCTTTTTAATCGAATTCAACAACGGTGATGCCGGCGCCTCCGAACTGCACATGCTCGTCTTGAAAACGACGGACACCGGGAACCGTGCGCAGATAATCCCGGATTAGCTGACGTAAGATACCCGTACCGGTTCCATGCAAGACGCGAACCTTGCCTGCCCCGACTTGAATGGCGTCGTCGATAAAATAGGTCACGCTTTGCAATGCCTCATCGCCCCTCATTCCTCTCACATCGATTTCTTGCTTAAAGTTTATCTTCTTCTCATGCATATTGTCAGTGGTCTGGGAGCTGACGAACGTGCTTTTCTGGATTTCCCGTTTGATCTGGCCTTTGCTTACCTTTTCCAACTGCTCCAGCTTAACCGTGCTTTTGATCATCCCGAATGCTACTACGGCCTGCTTTCCTTGTAGTTCCATAACGGTTCCGGCGGAAACCTGCCCTTTAAGGCGTACATTGTCACCGACCTCTATCACCTCTTTATTAAATATCGGCTGGGCCGTCACTTTTTGTTTCTGTTTCTTCCGTTCGTTCCGTTCCTTGAGCTTCGCCATCTTGCGTGCGATCTTATCGTCTTCTTCTTCGGTCGCCATTACGGAGTTCTTGAACTCTTCCAAGGCTTTGCGGGCCAGTTTGGTCTGTTCTTTTTCCGCTTGGGCCTCCTTGATCTCACGGACGGTATTCTCGATCTTGGCGTTAGCCTCCGCTAGAATACGTTGGGCCTCGGCCTTTGCCTCCCGGATGATCTCTTTCCGTTGCTTGTTTACGGCTTCCAAGTCTTGTTCGTAACGGGAAGTGACATCTTCCAGTTTTTTCTCCTGCTGACGGATATTCTGCCGTTTGCTTTCCCAGTACCGTTTATCGCGTACGATATCTTGCAGGTATTTGTCCATATTGATATAATCCGCTCCGACGTTCGCGGAAGCGTCGGCTATCACGTCCTCGGGCAGACCGATCTTGCGTGCGATCTCTACGGCGAACGAGCTACCCGGGTTTCCGATAGAAAGCTTGAACAAGGGCTGCATCAAATGGCGGTCGTACAACATGGCACCGTTTACGATACCCTCCGTATCCTCGGCGAAATGCTTCAAATTCTGGTAGTGGGTCGTGATTACCCCAAAGCTATGATTCCGGTTGAAGCGATCCAATAAAGCCTCGGCGATAGCGCCGCCAATCTGGGGTTCCGTACCGCTACCGAACTCATCGATTAGGATAATGGTCCGCTCGTTACAATTCTTCACGAAATACTTCATGTTGGTAAGGTGGGAACTGTAGGTACTCAAATCGTTCTCGATGCTTTGCTCATCGCCTATATCGATGAATATATGCTCGAAGATCCCGGTTCTTGATCGCTCATGCAAAGGAATCAATAAACCACATTGCAACATGTATTGAAGTAATCCGACCGTTTTCAGGCAAACGGATTTACCACCGGCGTTCGGACCGGATATGATCAAGATCCGTTTTCCCTCGGTCAGCTCGATATCGAGGGGAACTACCTGCTTGCCCTGTTTCTGTAAAGACAGGAATAAGAGCGGATGCACGGCACGTACCCAATCCATTTGTCGCTTATCCTCCACGATCGGCTTGATCGCCTTGACTTGCTCCGCGAATAACGCTTTCGCACGAATGAAGTCAATGTCGGCAAGAAACTCGTAAGATTGTAGGATATCCGGAGCTAAAGGACGGATCACGTTCGTGAATTCCGTCAGTATCTTAATGATTTCCCGGCGTTCTTCCCCTTCCAGTTCCCGGATGCGGTTATTCGCTTCCACGACCACCTCCGGCTCTATAAAGACCGTCTTGCCACTGGCGGACTCATCATGTACGATACCTTTTATCTTTCGTTTGAAGGCCGGGGCTACCGGGATCATCAAACGACCGTCGCGCATGGTCGGTGTCACGTCCTTATCGACAACCCCGTCCGATTGCGCCGCACGGAGGATGGATTGCAGGCTGCGGGATATACCGCTCATCGTGATCGTCATCTCCCTGCGGATTTGCGATAGGGTGGAGGAAGCGCTATCCTTGACCTTGCCGAATTTATCGAGGATGCTATCGATCTTTCCAATCAATTGGGGGAAGACTAAGATATCTCCCGCCAATTCAGTCAAGGCCGGATACTTGATTTCCTCATCGTCCATGGGCTTGAAGAAGCGTACGATGTCATTGATCGTTTGCAAGGAACGTTTGAGGTCGAACAACTCCCGTTCATCCAGCCAAGTACCTTCCGGCCGAATCCGTTTCAAGGAATAGCGCACGTCGAAGAAATAACTGGCGGGGAATTCCGTGTCTCCGTGTAGGATACGGATAAACTCATCGGTTTGTTCCAATCGCTTGGATACGACCTCGAAATCGGCGGAGAATCCCATCTCCGCTACCCGCTCTTCCCCGAGCGGGCTTAAACATTTTTCTGTGATTAAGTGACGGATCTTATCAAAGCCCGTCTTTTGTTCAAAATTTTGTGGATATATCACGTGTTTGTAAAATCTTTATTTGATCTCTACCGTCACTTCAGAGCGAATGGTAGGACGGATAATTACTTCTAATTTTGTCTTGCCACGCTTTATATTAAATGTACAGGCGTTGTTGCCGGACGGATTAATATAAGGGGCGAAATAGTATAAATAAGAGAACGCCGGCAAGTAATCGGAGCTTTGCGACGCGTCCGCTATTTGGGGATATTTGAATACGTCCCAAAACATGCAATATTTGAAACCGTTCGCGTCCGTAAACATCGTCTTCGGATCACGATATTGCATCGTGTTCGTGATAAAGCGCTTGTAGGCGGATGAGAACTCCTCTGCCGAATGATCCATCTTATGGCGGCCGATCTTTTCTATAATGTCACGGGGACGGATGCCTGCCGCATAAGCGGGAGAGTTACGATCTACGTCAACCACTTGATCCAATTTGTCGATATCGTAGCTGATCCCCGTATAATTATAGGTCTTCTTGCTCACCTTGAACGGTACGTTACGTCCGTATTTCGTGTATGGGTATTGCATACACATCAACGGGACATGCACCCGGGCGTATTCGTCCAAACGATAAGAGTCTTCCAGCAACTCGTTCGCCTCACATTCCCAGAGTACACGTCCGGGGATATCTTTTTGATCGATGATACGGATACCGAATTGCAACAGATATTCGGCTTCCGCTTCGGCGGCGGCGTAATTCAAGAACGGGAATTTCTCCATCTTACTGTGCGAGAAGTTGTACCGGTAAGTCGGTTCTTTTTCTACCAATACTTTATTCGCTCCCAGATAGTTCGGGTTCTTATCGAAAAAATAGAAAGTCTGTATCAATAAATCCGGCTTCGCGATATCAACCGTAAGTCCTTTTTTGGTCAACTCGTTCTCGATGCATTCGTTGATGACCGTTTCCAGTTTACGGTTATTCTCGTCGATGGTCGAGAAGGCGAATGTCTTGAAGTTACCGAAATCTACGCCGTCGGATGTGACGGTAGTCTTGAACGGGCATACGAATTCTTGCTCATTGGTTGTCTCCAAGCTATACATCGCATAGGCGGACGCCAGCTGGTCTTCCGTGATGGCGTTACTTTTCTTGCAGTCCTTCTTTACCAATACTTGTTTAGAAGGAGAGGAAAGGTTGCTGATAGTCAATAGGACATCGTTTCTTCCGGCGGGATTCAGCAGTTGAGGGATCTCACCGACAGATATTTCCGTCACAGGTACACCGTTGATCTCCTCGATCACGTCGTATTTCTTAATACCTGCTTGCTCGGCGGATGAATAAGGGATGACGCTTTTAATGACCGGCTTGTTGTTTCCCCAGTTCTTGCTCTGGCTGATATCGTATGTGAAGCCTAGTCGGCAGATGGATGTATTCCTGTTTTGGGCGGAAACCGTATAGACCGCCAATACTAATAGTAACGTTGATAAAATCACACTTCTCATCATATTCTGGAATTTTATTTACTCTAAAAATACCTGTTTCGTTTAAAACATAGGCAAAGGTAAAGATATTTTTGATGTGGTGGAATAGTTGGCAATATATTTGCTGCTATAATAGTGTATGAACTTGATATGGATGCTGTGTATATACTTTTTAAGGGTATTTATGTGGTACCGTATTTCGCTTACAATTAGTTAGTAATGAAAAAAATCAGATAGATTATGAGCAAGATGAATCCAAACGAGAAAAAAGAAAACGCTTCAAAAAACGAAAACGTGAATAATGAGGAAGCGACAAATTTGCAGGAAGAACAGTCAAATGCGGCAGATGAAACTGCCGGCTCTGACAATGTGTCGGGCGAGGTGGAAGCCTTGCAAAAGAAATATAACGAATTGAACGATTCCCACCTGCGCTTGATGGCGGAGTTTGACAATTACCGTAAACGTACGATGCGTGAGAAGGCCGATTTGATCAAGACTGGCGGCGAGGGTGCGTTAAAGAACCTTCTTCCTATTATCGATGATTTCGAGCGTGCTTTGCAGAACGTCCGCACGGCTGAGGATGTAGAGGCCGTTAAAGAAGGCGTGGACTTGATTTTCGGTAAGTTCATGGGCTATCTGTCTCAGCAAGGCGTAAAGCCGATCGAGGCCATAGGCAAGCCGTTCAACACGGAGGAGTTTGAGGCTATCGCTACGATTCCCGCTCCGGAACCGGACATGAAGGGTAAGGTATTGGATTGCGTACAAACTGGATATACCTTATTTGACAAGGTAATACGTCACGCTAAAGTAGTAGTGGGAGAATAATCGGAAAATCGGCAAATAACAAATACAAGGATGGCTAAAAGGGATTACTATGAAGTGCTGGGCGTTGAGAAGAATGCTTCGGCGGATGAGATAAAGAAAGCGTACCGTAAGAAGGCGATACAATTCCACCCGGATAAGAACCCGGGCGATAAGCAAGCGGAGGAGAACTTTAAGGAGGCGGCTGAGGCATACGACGTGTTGAGCGATCCGCAAAAGCGTCAGCGTTATGATCAATTCGGCCATGCGGGTGTCGGCGGGGCTTCACAAGGTGGCGGCTTCGGTGGTGGTATGTCCATGGAGGATATCTTCTCCCAGTTCGGCGACATCTTTGGTGGACATTTTGGCGGTTTTGGTGGCTTCGGTGGTTTCGGCGGTTCTCGTGGAGGACGCCGGGTGAACCGTGGATCGGACTTGCGTGTGAAGGTGAAGCTGAGCCTGAAAGAGATCGCTAACGGCGTGGAAAAGAAGATCAAGGTGAAGAAGTATGTGCCTTGTTCGCATTGTCACGGTAGCGGGGCGGAAGGCTCGGAGGGTGTGAAGACGTGTGATACGTGTAAAGGTAGCGGTGTCGTTACCCGTATCGCCAACACGATCCTTGGGCAGATGCAGACGCAGACGACTTGTCCTACTTGTGGTGGCGAGGGCAAGATCGTTGTCAAGAAATGTACGGAGTGTAACGGTGAGGGCGTCGTTCGCGACGATGAGATTATCACGATCAATATCCCTGCCGGTGTAGCCGAGGGCATGCAGCTCTCCATGAATGGTAAAGGCAACGCCGCACGACATGGTGGAATCAACGGCGACTTATTGATCCTTATCGAGGAGGAACCGCATCCGGAGTTGATTCGTGATGAGAACGATCTGCTATACAACCTGCTGCTGAGTGTTCCGCAAGCAGCCTTGGGAGCCACGGTAGAGGTCCCGACCATCGACGGAAAGGCGAAATTGAAGATCGAGCCGGGTACGCAGCCGGGCAAGGTGCTCCGTTTGCGTAATAAAGGACTCCCTTCCATCAATAGTTATGGTACGGGCGATCTGTTGGTGAACGTGAGTGTATATATCCCCGAGACCTTGTCGTCTACGGAGAAAGAGACGCTGAACGGATTGGAGAACTCACCGAACTTCCAGCCTAATAAGACGATGAAAGAGAAGATTTTCAGTAAGTTCAAGCACTTCTTTGATTGACGAATAGAAAAGACTATTGTGTTCGTGTGAGAACACTATGGTATTCGTGGATAAACACAGTAGTGTTTGGAAATGAATACTATAGTGTTTATCGCCGGAATACGGTAGTCTTTTTTCATAAGTCCTAAAATGAGTATCCTATGAGAATATATACCCGTGGAGGAGATAAAGGAAAAACCGGCATACATGGCGGTGAGCGTGTCGATAAGGATGACATCCGTATCGAGGCGAATGGGACGTTGGATGAGTTGAACGCCGAGATCGGCATTGTCCGTACGTTGCTGCCTCCCGATCATGAATGGCAGGTGTTGCTGGGTAGGATACAGCGTGAGATGATGGCCGTGATGTCTCATGTGGCGACACCATCGGCGATCCGTGATCAGAATCCGAATCCGCTTCCCGATGATTTGACCGTCTTTTGTGAGTCCCATATCGATGATCTATCCGCCCAGATGGAGGATAACGGGTATTTTATCCTTCCGGGAGGCACACCTGTTTCGGCGCACCTCCAATTGGCCCGTACGATCACCCGCAGGGCCGAACGCCGCTTGTGGACATTGAATCGGAAAGACCCGGTTCCTGCCGGGATCATGACGTTCGTGAATCGTTTATCGGATCTGTTCTTTACGATGGCACGTTATGACATGTTTCGTCAAGGGAACGCCGAGGAACGTTGGCAATCCTTCCTGTATAAGCGGAAAAATAAATCCTAGAGGGCGATATCTTGCCATTTGCCTTTCACGAGCTCACGGGTGGACTTGAAGCCGGCTTGCTTCAGCAACTCAAAAACCTCCCTGCGACCGTCGTTCACCAAATCCGGATAGTGGCAATCGGAGTTCACCATGACAGGGATATTCATTTCCCGCATCCGTGAGAGGTATTCCGCACGGGGATAAAGCTCTTTCTTCTTGGTCCAGTTCTTGGTGTTGACCTCTACCATCAATCCTTTCTCCTGAACCAGATCCAGACAAGCCTCAAAAGGCTTCCGATACCAATCCTCCTCAAAATTGAAGATCTCGTACTTCTGTCCGTTCATATAGATCTTGTCCATATGCCCGACGATATCGATGCCTCCGGCCTCTATCATTTTCATCGTGGTATCGAAGAAACGCTTGACAAGCAACCGGACATCTCCCTCGAAATGCCGCTCCACGGAGTGGGCGTATTCCCTGAATGAGCCGTCTATACAGACCATGTTCTCTTCGACCAGACGCTCAGATACGGGCAGGAAATGGATGGAACCGATCCGGTAGTCCAAGGGCAACTCTTGGAAATAGGGGATCGAGGCGTTGTAGGTCTCGTCCAGATAATCAATCTCCAGACCGGCATATATTTCCAGTTGATCGCTGTATTTCTGTTTCAGTCGTTTTATCTCTTGCAGATACTCCGGCATATCGTCTTTAGACATATTCCAGAAGGTCTCGAACGGAAGCGGTGAGTGGGAGGAAAAACCGTACGCACGGAACCCGTGTGTTATGGCGAATCTCACGAAATCCTCCGGAATACTTCTTCCATCACAAAAAGTACAATGACTATGGTAGTTACTGAGTTGCATGATTGTTCTTAGTGATTAAAAAGCCACATCCAGATCATCTTGCCCGGATGTGGCCTTGTATGATGAATGAGAGAGGTGTTATTTGATAACGCCTAGCTCTTTTCCTACCTTGATAAACGCGGCGATAGCCTTGTCCAGATGCTCGGTCTCGTGACCGGCGGACAATTGTACACGGATACGAGCTTGTCCCTTCGGTACTACCGGGTAATAGAAACCGGTTACGTAAATACCCTCTTCCTGCATCTTAGCGGCAAAATCTTGAGACAACTTAGCGTCGTACAACATAACAGCGCAGATAGCGGATTGAGTCGGCTTGATATCGAAACCGGCTGCCAGCATCTTGTCGCGGAAGTAGCTTACGTTGTTCATTAATTTCGTATGTAAAGCGTCGCTCTCCTTCAACATCTTGAACATCTCCAAGCTTGCGCCTATGATGGCCGGAGCCACGGAGTTAGAGAACAAGTAGGGGCGAGAACGCTGACGTAACATATCGATAATCTCCTTCTTTCCGGTCGTGAAGCCACCCATGGCACCACCGAACGCCTTACCCAGCGTACCCGTGAAGACGTCTACACGTCCGTAAACATCAAACTGCTCGGCTACGCCATGACCCGTCGGGCCTACGACACCGGCAGAGTGAGACTCGTCCACCATAACCAATGCGTCATATTTCTCGGCAAGCTCGCAAATCTTGTCCATCGGAGCGACATTGCCGTCCATGGAGAACACGCCGTCCGTGGCAATGATACGGTGACGTTGGGCCTGCGCCTCTTGTAGGCAACGCTCCAAGTCGGCCATATCGGCGTTAGCGTAGCGGTAACGTTTCGCCTTGCATAAACGAACACCGTCGATGATAGAGGCGTGGTTCAAGGCATCCGAGATGATAGCGTCTTCCTCGCCGAACAACGGCTCGAACAAACCACCGTTAGCGTCGAAACAGGCGGCGTAAAGGATCGTGTCCTCAGTCTTGAAATAGTCGGAGATGGCTGCTTCCAATTGCTTGTGCAAATCCTGCGTTCCACAGATGAAACGAACGGACGACATACCATAACCGTGTGTATCCATGGCTTCTTTCGCGGCCTTGATCAGTCGTTGGTTATCGGACAGGCCAAGATAGTTGTTGGCGCAGAAGTTCAAAACATCACTTCCGGCATTTACTTTGATGTCGGCTCTTTGCGGCGTAGTAATGATACGCTCGTTCTTGTATAAACCAGCGGCTTTGATGCCTTCAAGTTCATTTGTCAAGAATTCTTTAAGTTTTCCGTACATAAAAACTTCGTTTTTTATTAGTATTTAGATGTGAGTAATAGCTTCGTTGTCAAAGCGACAGACAAAGGTCTGTTTTTTTTTTGAATTTTAATACTAAAAAAGAGAAGAAATTCATGCCTAAACTGTTTTATTCTCCATACCTTTGCCGACGGAAAAAAACTTAAATCTCATTAAACGCGATGAAGAATGTATTAGTAATTGGTTCTACCGGTCAGATCGGATCAGAGTTAACCATGAAATTAAGAAGTATCTACGGTGGGAACATAGTAGCGGGTTATATCCCGGGTGCGGAACCTAAAGGCGAGTTATTAGAGTCGGGACCTTCCGCTATCGTGGATATCACGAACGAGCAGCAGATCGCTGAGACGGTATCAAAATATAATATTGATACGATCTACAACTTGGCGGCTCTTTTGTCGGCTGTAGCCGAGGCTAAACCTCAGTTGGCGTGGAAGATCGGTATGGGGGGCTTGTTCAATGTGCTTGAGGTGGCCCGTGAGATGCACTGCGCCGTATTTACGCCGAGCTCTATTGGCGTTTTCGGTAACAATACCCCGAAAGACAAGACTCCTCAAGATACGATCCGTAATCCTCGTACGATGTACGGCGTGACGAAGGTATCCGGCGAGTTGTTAAGCGATTATTATAATATCCGTTTCGGCGTGGACACACGTTCGGTTCGTTTCCCCGGATTGATCTCTTACGTAACACCTCCGGGTGGTGGTACGACGGATTACGCTGTCGATATTTACTATTCGGCCGCTAAGGGCGAGAAATTCGTTTGCCCGATCGCGGCCGGTACATTCATGGATATGATGTACATGCCGGACGGCTTGCGTGCCGCCATCGAGATCATGGAGGCGGATTCTACGAAGTTCGTTCACCGTAACTCTTTCAACATTGCCTCGATGAGTTTCGATCCGGAGATCATCTTTAATAATATCAAGAAATACGTGCCTGATTTCCAGATGGAGTATGAGGTAGATCCGTTGCGTCAGGCTATCGCCGAGTCGTGGCCGAACTCCTTGGATGATACTTGCGCCCGCCAAGAGTGGGGCTGGAAGCCGGAGTATGATTTGGATGCCATGACAAAAGACATGTTAGCTAAATTGAAAGAACGTTTCAATAAATAAGAGTGATGTTATAGCCATGACTATTTGTGGATAAAGGGGCCGGGGTATCATCGGGGGGGATGATCCCCGGCCTTGTTTTTTAACGCTGCTATTTCAATAAATCCGGCCGGAGGCGTGCCGTACGCTCTTGTGCTTGTTGCAAGCGCCATTCTTCGATCTTGCGCTGGTGCCCGGATAATAGTACCTCGGGTACTTTCCAACCTTTGTAATCGGCGGGACGCGTATAAACGGGCGGGGCCAGTAGGTCGTCTTGGAAGGAGTCGGAGAGGGCGCTTTGCTCGTCGCCGATCGCTCCCGGTATCAAGCGTACCACGGCGTCGGTTATGATAGCGGCGGCCAGCTCTCCTCCGGTAAGGACATAGTCTCCTACGGATATCTCTTTCGTTATCAAATGCTCACGGATACGATAGTCGATCCCTTTATAGTGCCCGCAGAGGATAATCATATTATTTAGTAAAGACATGCTGTTGGCCATGGGCTGGTTGAGTGTCTCGCCATCCGGAGAGGTATAGATTACCTCGTCATATTCCCGTTCGCTTTTCAACGCTGAGATCGCCCGGTCTATCGGTTCGATCTGCATCACCATTCCGGCCTCTCCTCCGAACGGATAATCATCCACCCGCCTCCATTTATTAGTGGTGTAATCCCGTAGGTTATGTAAATGAATCTCCGCTAATCCTTTATCTTGCGCCCTCTTGACGATAGAGCAATTAATCATCCCCTCGATCATCTCGGGAAGTACGGTAAGTATATCTATACGCATAAAAAATAGTTGTAACGTTAAAACCTCCCGCAAAGGTACATCTTTATTCTGACTCATCGTAAAGTGAGTCTCTATTATCTATGATTCGCGATAGAAAATTAAGAATGAATGAAACGCGTGCGTTGGCGCAGTTAAGAGTTCGTAGAAGTTCATGAGGATATTTTTGTATCGTTTGAATTATTATTCGTACTTTTGTCCGTCAATTCGGCGGCTATCAATAGAGGCCGTCTCTTTAGAGAATAAATTTTATAGCGATGAATATATCTTACAATTGGCTGAAAGAGTATCTTGATTTCGATCTGGAGCCAGAAGAAGTTGCTGCGGCGCTTACCTCTATCGGTTTGGAAACCGGTGGAGTAGAGGAAGTTCAAACCATTAAGGGCGGACTTGAGGGACTGGTTATCGGTGAAGTGTTAACTTGTGAGGAACACCCGAATTCTGACCATTTACATATAACGACCGTAAATGTAGGTGGCGAGGCTCCTTTACAAATCGTATGCGGCGCCCCGAACGTGGCTACCGGACAGAAAGTGGTCGTAGCCGTGAACGGCACGAAACTGTACGACGGTGATGAATGCTTTACCATCAAGAGATCCAAGATCCGTGGCGTTGAGTCCAACGGTATGATTTGCGCCGAGGACGAGATCGGTATCGGTACCGACCATAACGGTATTATCGTACTTCCCGCCGACGCTGTTGTAGGTACGTTAGCTAAAGATTATTATAATGTAAAGAGCGACTACGTGCTGGAGGTGGATATCACCCCGAACCGTGTAGACGCTACTTCCCATTTCGGTGTCGCCCGTGACTTGGCCGCTTATTTGAAGCAAAACGGCAAGCCCGCCGAATTGAGACGTCCTTCGGTAGACGCTTTCAAGATCGATGACGAGACACCGGGCGTAGAGGTCGTGGTAGAGAATACGGAGGCTTGTCCCCGTTATTCCGGTGTTACGATCAAGGGCGTTACGGTGAAGGAGAGCCCGGAGTGGTTACAAAACCGCTTGCGTGTGATCGGCCTTCGTCCCATCAATAACGTAGTGGATATAACGAACTTTATCCTGCATGAGTTAGGGCAGCCTTTACACTCTTTTGACGCGGGTAAGATCAAAGGAAATAAAGTGATTGTCAAGGCGGCCGAGGCTGGTACGAAATTCGTCACGTTGGATGGCGTGGAGCGTACGTTGACCGATCGTGACTTGATGATTTGTAACGTCGAGGAACCGATGTGTATCGGTGGCGTGTTCGGCGGTTTGGATTCCGGCGTGACGGAGGAGACCACCGACGTATTCTTGGAATCCGCTTGTTTCCATCCGACGTGGATTCGCAAGACCGCTCGTCGTTTTGGCTTGAATACGGACGCTTCTTTCCGCTTCGAGCGTGGTTTGGATCCGAACAATACGATGTATGTATTGAAACGTGCCGCCTTGTTGATACAAGAGTTGGCGGGAGGTAAGATCACGGGTGCCGTGCAGGATGTTTATCCTACCGTGGCGGAACCGTATACGGTTGAGGTGACTTACGAGAAGATCAATACGTTGATCGGTAAGGATATTCCGGTAGAAACCGTGAAAAGTATCTTGGCAAGCCTTGAGATGGAGATCGTATCCGAGACTGCCGAGGGCTTGACTTTGCATGTTCCCGTATATCGTATCGATGTGCAGCGTGATGTAGACGTGATCGAGGACATTCTTCGTATCTACGGATATAATAACGTGGAGTTCAGCGATAACGTGAAGTCCAATTTAAGTTACCAGACTCCTACGGATCGTAGCTGGAAATTGCAGAACTTGATCTCGGAGCAACTTTGCGGTTGTGGTTTCAACGAGATCATGAACAACTCCTTGACACGCTCCGCTTATTATACGGACCTGTCTGTTTATCCGGAAGCGCATTGTGTCATGTTGATGAATCCGTTAAGCGCTGATTTGAACTGCATGCGTCAGACCTTGTTGTTCGGCGGCTTGGAGAGCATCGAGTATAACATGAAACGTAAGAAAGGCAATGTCCGTTTCTATGAGTTCGGTAATTGCTATGATTATAATATCGATAACAAGAAGGAAGATGAGACCTTGGCGCAGTTCAGCGAGGATTACCGTCTAGGCATCTGGGTAGCCGGCAACCGGGTGGAGAACAACTGGGCGCATCCGGACGAGAAATCTTCCGTTTATGAGTTGAAGGCTTACGTAGAGAATATCTTAGCTCGCTTGGGCGTGGATATGAAACGGGTTATTTTCGGTAACTTGACGAATGATATCTATTCTTCGGGCCTAAGCATCACGACCGGTTCCGGACGTCAATTGGGTACGATGGGTATCGTAAGCAAGAAACTTCGTAAGATGCTGGATATCGATATGGAGGTTTATTACGCTGAGTTGTCGTGGACCCAATTGATGAAGGAGATCAAGAAGGCGAAAGTAACCTTCTCCGAGATTTCCAAGTTCCCGGCCGTTAAACGTGACTTGGCGTTGTTGCTTGATAAGAGCGTACAGTTTAGCGAGGTCGAGAAAATCGCTAAGGATAGCGATCGCAAGCTATTGAAGGAGGTATCTCTGTTCGACGTTTACGAGGGCAAGAACCTTCCGGCGGGCAAGAAGTCGTATGCCGTAAGCTTCTTCATGCAAGATGAGAGCAAGACTTTGAACGATAAGCAGATCGACGCTATCATGAAGAAGATCCAGACGAATCTGGAACAAAAGCTAGGTGCTCAATTGAGATAAGAATTTAATTACATAAAATAAAGATAAACTGATAAACATATGGGAAGAGCGTTTGAGTTTCGTAAAGCGAGAAAGTTTAAGCGTTGGGGCAATATGGCCCGTGTATTCACGAAGTTAGGTAAGGAAATCACGATCGCGGCAAAACAAGGTGGGCCGGAGCCCGAGAATAATCCTCGTTTACGTGTGTTGATGCAGAACGCCAAAAAGGAGAATATGCCGAAGGAGAACGTGGAGCGTGCCATTAAACGTGCTGTATCCAAGGATTTCACGGATTATAAGGAGATGAACTATGAGGGATATGGTCCTTTCGGTATCGCTATCTTCGTTGAGACCGCTACGGATAATACGACTCGTACGGTAGCCAACGTTCGTAGTTATTTCAATAAGAACGGTGGTTCTCTGGGAACATCCGGTAGCTTGGAGTTCTTGTTCGATCATAAATGCGTATTCCATATCGCTAAAAAAGAGGATCTTTCTTTAGAAGACCTAGAGTTGGAGTTGATCGACTTCGGTGTAGATGAGGTTGAGGAAGACGAGGACGAGGTTGTTCTTTATGGTGAGTTCGCGCAGAATTCGGCGATCCAGAAATATTTGGAGGAGAATGGTTTCGAGATCTTGAGTAGTGAGTTCGTACGTATTCCGAACGATTTGAAGGAGGTTACTCCGGAACAGCGTGAGTCTATCGAGAAGATTATCGAGAAATTAGAGGAAGACGAAGACGTTCAAAACGTATTCCATAATATGAAGGAAGACGATTCTGAGGAGGAATAACGTACGCTTATACGTAAAATAGTATACTTTATCCGTAAAAAAGCGACATCGAGGCAAATTCGATGTCGCTTTTTCTTTTTTGCAACGAATGTTTCATGTTTTTTACGTATTTTTGCGAGTCTAGGATAAATAACAATTTAACTTATATGGTAAAAATGAAAAGACTATTTCTTCTTTGCGCGTTCGTGAGCATGTTTGCGACGTGTAACTTTATCTCGGCTCAAAAGGAGTTAGGGATTTTCAATTCTGTTTCGGCAGGAGTGGGTGTTGGTCTGACAGGTGTTGATGTGGAGGTCGCTACTCCTATTACGCCTTATCTGGCGTTGAGAGGTGGTCTTACCTTTATGCCGGGTTTCAGCATTAATACGGACGTGGATGTAGATGTTAACGATCCGCGAGCGGGCGTGTATAATGATACATACTCCATGGATGTCAAAGGTAGCTTGAAACGTACTTCCGGACAGTTGTTGGTGAATGTTTACCCGTTTCCTCACGCTTCTTCGTTCTTCGTTGCGGCCGGCGCCTATTTCGGTGGTTCTTCCTTGGTGAAGATAGAAGGGCATAGTGATAAGCTGAAAGACCTGATCGCCCAAGGAGAAAGTGCGGGCATAGTTATCGGTGATTATACGATTCCGGTGGATAATAACGGTAATGTATCCGGTGGATTGAAAGTGTCCGGTTTTCGTCCTTATCTAGGTCTTGGATTCGGTCGTGCGGTTCCTAAGAAACGGGTTGGCGTGATGTTTGAGTTGGGTGTGCAATTCCATGGCAAACCGGAGGTGTATACGGATTCAGGGGATGTAAAGGACTTGTTGAATGAGATAGACGAGGATGATACCTTTACGAAGATCATGGACAAGCTAACGGTTTATCCGGTCATGAAGATTCGTATTTGCGGAAGAATATTTTGATTGTCAAAGATAGTATAAGCTAAGAGTGGCGTTAATAATACGATGCCACTCTTTTTTTATGGCTAAACTTTCATTTATTTTGTTTATTTTTGCGCGCTGTTAGGGTCATAATTTTGATAAAAATAACTTTATATGAAAAACAAACATTTAGTGATGCTATTGCTATCATCTTGCTGTTTAGCGGCATGTGTGGATAGTAAGTATGATTTAAGCGATGTCAATACGGACGATGCGGTAATGGGTGAGTCTTGGGTAGCTCCCCTCGGTACGGGTTATGTAACGTCGGATGACGTTGTGAATGTAGAGAAAGTCCCTTCCATTCGGGAAGTCGACGGGGCTTACGTCATGATCTATGATGGAGAGATGAAGATTAAGGGGAAAAGCTTACGGGCCGCCTCTGGTAAAGTGGAGATCGCCTCGGAAGATATAACGACAGGGGATATCGATGGTTTGTTTGATGGCGATTTCGTTTTGGTGTTAACGAATCCCCATATTACATTAAAGTCGAATGTAACGAATGCCTCTTTGGATTGTAGCTTGTCTATCGAGGCTGAGAACGCAAGTAAAAAGGAGGCTACTTCCTCTGATTTTACCTTGTCAACGGTGTCTCCTAATATTTGGATCGGCCCTCTTGATCCGAAGACGGATGCTTTTAAGTTTGTCAAGAACGAGAAGTTACCGGGAATCGTACAGATTGTTCCTCAAAAAATACATTTGTCTTTGTCCGCTGATAGCAAACAATGGGCGAACGCTCCTATGGATGCCTTGAGCGAGTTACGCTATGCGGTAGAGCTTCCCTTGACTCCGGCACCGGAATTTAGCGCCGTATCCGTCGAGCGGATCGAGGACGCTTTTGATGAGGATTTCGTAGACTATATTTTCTCGGACGGAAGCGCGAAGATCTATGGAGAGGTTACGAACGAGATGCCGTTCGATATGTCTATCGAGATGGTGATCATGGATGAGAACAATGTACCGGTAGATATCCAATTCCCGGCGCAAGAGGTAAAAGGACAATCCGGAGAGGTTGTCTTCGAGATCACGAAGGAGGATATGCCGAAAATGAAGGACGCACGTCATATAGACCTGAATTTACATTTAACGGGTAGAGATCAAAGCGAGGCTTTGAAGAAAGGCCAGAAAACTACCTTCAACTTGAAACTTAAGAAAGAAGGCGGAATTTCTATTTGATCCCAGTACTAACCATTTAAATTACGAAAAAGAAAGATGAATACTATATATAATATGTATAAGAGAGGTCTGTGCGCTTTATGTTTATTGACCACTGTGGGGATGTCGGTATCCGCCCAGCAAATACGAACTTCTTACTTCATGCAATCCTCTACGGCACGCACGACGATGAATCCGGCGTATCGTCCCGAGAGAGGCTATGTCTCCATTCCGGTATTAGGCGCGGTTGGCGCTTCGTATGGTACGAACGGAATAGCCGTGGATAACTTTATCTATCCGAAGAATGGTGAGACCGTTACGTTCATGGATAACTCCGTGAATACCGAGTCTTTCCTGAATGGCTTGAAGGACGAGAATCAGGTAAACATGGATTTTGGTACGCAGGTTCTATCCGGTGGCTGGTACGCCGGCAAGGGATTCTGGACGGTTGATGTTTCTATCAAGGGATTGGCGAATATTCGTGCTCCGAAGACATTGTTCGAGTTCATGAAAAAGGGTAATGGATCTCAGAGTACGTATGATATCCGTAATATCAGGGCGTATGCCGAGGCTTATTTGGAGACAGGTGTAGGATATTCTCGTCCTATCACGGATAAGTTGACAGTCGGAGGTAAGGTTAAATTGTTATGGGGCGTAGGCTCTATGGACGCTACGATCGATCAGATGTATGCAGAGATGGGAGAGACTAGCTGGAAAGTAACCTCTACCGGTACGTTGCAGACGAATATGAAAGGCTTGGTCCCGGAAATGGAAGTAGACGAGCAAGGCCGTGATTATTATAATAGCTTTGATTTCGATTCTCCGGGTCTTAGCGGTTTCGGTATGGGAGTGGACTTGGGTGCTACGTACCAATTGACCGAGAATATCATGTTATCCGCCGCTGTCCTTGATTTAGGTTTTATCAGCTGGAGCAAGGGAGGTAGCACGCTAGGTAAGTTGGATGGAACTTTCGACTTTAACGGCTTTGATCTGGCTATCGGCGAGAATAACGGTGATATACCGAGCATGGGCGATCAGTTTGACGCTATCAAGGAAGATTTCGAGAACTTGCTTCATTTCAAGAAAGAGGGTGAGTCCGGAAGCACTACCCGTCTTCGTTCGACAATCAATATCGGTGGCGAGTACCGTTTGCTGGAAAACAAGTTAGGTATCGGTTTATTGTCGAGCACTCGTCTTTATTCCCCGAAAGCCTATACGGAACTGACATTGTCCGGTAATTACCGTCCGGTGAAATGGTTTGAGGCTACGCTGAGCTACTCATTTATCCATAGTAAGTTCAAGACGTATGGTATCGCCTTGAATTTCTCACCGTCTTGGATCAATTTCTTTATCGGATCGGATTATATGTTGACAAAGGTAACTCCACAATGCTTACCGGTCAGCGGTAACGCCATGAATCTTTACATGGGAGTAAGTGTTCCTTTGAAATCATTCGCTAATTAATAGGGAATACTCAGAATAGAGTCAGTATCATAAAGGAAAAGGCTGTCCGGGTTATACCCAGACAGTCTTTTCTTTTTTATTAGGCTCGTTTTAAACTACTTTTTATCGATCTCTTTCAGCAATTCATTTACCGCTGTTCTCAATTGCGTATCTTCCCCTTTGACAACAGTTTCCGGAGAATTAGCGACTTTAACATCCGGTTCCAGCTGTGTGTTCTCTAAGTAACTACCGTCCGACAGGCGATAACCGGTAATAGGTGTGCCGAATATCAGCGTCGGATCTTGCAGGGTTTCCCAAGAGACGGTAGTCATTGTTCCCGGTACGGGCATACCAACTAAACGTCCGATGTGTTGATGCTTATAAACCCACGGGGTTCCATGTGCGTTACTATAATTAGCCTCGCATTGGAGCATGATGGAAGGTTTATTCCAGCGGCGGCTAGGCATATCGCAAGCCTCCCGGCCACGTGTTACTTGGGTGAGGTATTTCTCTCCGCTGAACAAGATCTCGATATCCTCATGCAAACGTCCACCACCATTGAAACGGGTATCGATGACGATTCCCTCCCGGTCGTTATATTTACCTAGGATATCGGAGTAGACAGAGCGGAAACTAGGATCACCCATGGACTGGATATGTACGTAGCCCAATCGTCCGTTCGACCATTTATCCACGTCGGCGGCACGTTGTTTCACCCAGCGGGTATAAAGCAAGTTATTTAACTCACCGTTACTGATAGGCAAGACTACCTCTTCCCAACGTTCCTTGGTTTGTGGATCGTAGAGGGAAACCAAGGTCTTCTTTTTGGTCTTATTGTTCAAAAGCTTAGAGTAATCCATGTCCGGAGTTATTTCCTGTCCGTCTATTTTCTCCATGATGGTACCGGCTTTCACTTTGGAACGTGCATGATCGAACGGGCCTTTTTCCACTACCTCGGCGATCAATAGACCTTTACCGCTATGATTCCAATCGAAAAGTAGACCTAGGTTGGCGGTAACATTGCCACTCGACCCCGGACGGAAGCGGCCTCCGGTATGAGATACGTTGAGTTCTCCTAAATATTCGCTTAGCAACTCCGCGAAGTCATAGTTGTTATTGATATGTGGCAAGAACTTACGGTAGGCGGTGGTCATGGCTTCCCAATTTACGCCGTGCATGTTCACGTTGTAGAACCGTTTTTGCTCTTGTTTATAGACATGGTCGAACATATACTCACGCTCGGCGGCCAAGTCCATTTTTAAGTTCGCTTGGTAATTGATCGGTGTTAGTTTCTCCGATCCCATATCCATCTTTTGCATGGAATTGCTACCCAACAAGAACAGGTTTTTACCCTCCTTGTCCATCTCCATGTTCGCCCATCCGGTATTCATCTTGTGGAGTAGCTTGGTCTCTTTCTTGCGCAAGTCCATTTTCCAGAGGTCGTATTTGTCTTCGAAAGCCGAGAAATAATATAAGGTCTCGCCATTCTTCGAGATGACGGCGCTACCCATTTCGGAGGAATTAGGAGTAAGACGTAGGATACGATCTTGGATGCCTTTCAGTTCCACTACGATATCCTTGGGCTTTTCGTCTTTTTTTTCATCGGCTTTATCTTCTTTTTTCTTGTTGCCGGTTTTGTCGCCGGTTACCTCTTTCTGTTCCTTTTCCAGTTCCTTTTGCAACTCATAATCCTCTTTGCTCAAGCGGAATTTATCATAAGCGTCTTGATTCATGAATACCAGCATGGCATCATTCAAGGAACCCCATGAGGCATGCGCACGCATTCCATAACGCTCGGTGGTAAATAGGATGGCGTTTCCATCCAGTACCCATTGCGGGGAGTTGCTGGTGTAACCACTATTGGTCAGGTTGGTGATCTCTCCACCTTGTGCGCTAACCAAGCCGATATCCGAATAAGGATCGTGCTTGTTTCCGATAAACCGGAGCGTGAACCATTTGCCGTCCGGCGACCATGAGTAATCGAAACCGCCGGCTGTGCTATACCATGTGGAGCCATCCGTGACTTGGCGTACTTTCTTCGTCTCAAGGTTGACTACCATCAGCCGCATACGATCTTCTATGAAAGCGAGTTCCTTGCCATCCGGTGAGAATTGAGGATAATTACGCTCTACGGTCTTAGAAGGCAGGAGAACTTCCTCTTCGATAATCGTCGCGTTCGGGAAATTGGCTTCTTCCTTACGTGCGATCTTAGCTAAGTGAAGCTGCCAGTTACCATCACGCTCGCTGGCATAAGCCAAGGTACGGTTGTCAGGCGAGAAGCATATGCCTGTTTCTGCTGCCGGGGTATGGGTGATTTGCTTAGTCGTGTTGTAATCGGCCGAGGTGACGAATACCTCACCTCTTAGGGTGAAGGCGATCTGCTTGCCATCGGGGGATACGGTAGCGGAGGTTGCTCCTTTGCTGGAATTCAGATCGGCGATTTGCTCTTGATCGTCACGTATCAAGTCGATCCGCACTTTCTGCGGATTGCTTCCCGGACGTTGTGTATAGATCTCGCCATCGTATGTGTAGCACAATGTCTGATCGCTACCTGTAGAGAGGAAACGTACAGGATGTGTCTTGAACTTAGTAACTGCCGTTATAGATTGCGGGGTGTTGAGAGGGAATGAATATACATTGAAAGACCCACCGTTGCGTTCGCTCAGGAAATAAACCGTCTGTCCATCCGGAGCAAATACGGCGTTACGGTCTTCTCCCGCATGGTCGGTCAAATTGGTATGTTTCCCAGTTTGCGTATCATACATCCATATATCCCGGGTAACGGATGAGGTATGATGTTTACGCCATTCATCCTCGAAGCCCTTACGATCTTGGTATAAGAATGTCTTTCCGGATTTATCGAAGCAAACCATCTCGGCGGGTGTTCCCAATACTTGCTCCGTGCGTCCGCCACCAACCGGCACTTTATAGAGTTCCGTCATGGACGAGGTCGGGAATAAGGCACTCTGGGCCGGATCTTGTATGGATGCGGAGAAGAGTACGTATTTACCGTCGGGAGTAAAGGCCGAGGGAATCTCGGAGGCGGAATGAGTGGTGAGGCACTGTGCCGTTCCACCGTTGGAGGGCATTACGAATAAATCGAAATTGCCGTTACGATCGCTGGCGAAAGCGATTTGTTTTCCGTCCGGAGACCAGATTGGCGTGCATTCATACGATGCTTGGGTGGTAAGTTGTGTCGCTGTTCCTCCTTTGGCCGGTACTTTATAGATATCTCCTTTGTAACAAAACGCTATCTCTGTTCCATCAGGAGAAATTTGTACATCACGCATCCACAAAGGGGTTACAGCGTAGCTGGTAGTCGCAAAGCCCAAGGCAATGCAGGTTAAAAGTTTTTTCATGTACTTAATGCTTTTTAGAATGGTACGAAGATACATATTATTTTCTATCCATCAGTCTGCTCTCTATTGAAATATTAACTGGATTTACCCTTTCAATTTCACGATAAATAACACGAGGCTTTCCCCTTGAGCCTGTGCGGGGAAAGTATTTCGCAGATCCTCTCCGGATTTGCTGAAACAATAGGAATGGCAATAGGGATCGATAGGGTCCATTCGTCGCACATTACCGGTTTGATAAAAATTATCTTTTAATCCTTCTTTTACCTGCCAGCATTCTTCCTTCTCCGTATCATAACAGAAGGTGTAATTTCTGGATTCATCCTCTGCGTTATAGTAAGTAGATACCCAGAAACGGCTACCCATGCGGATCGGTAGCAAAGGGAGTGCATTCTTTCCGGCAAGGTTCTCCAAGGCTTGGCTTTGCCGCTTTTGCTTAATATATAAAGTGTCCCGTAATAAGTTCCCGGGTTGATAGGAGGGGGCGTAGGCATAAACCGTTCCGCTTCCGGGCTCCACGGCTACTTCCGGGGCGAGACAACCGATCGGGCATGCGGAACGTTCCAGATCGACCGGACGGATCGTATGAGATTGTAATTTATGGAAAGAGGAATCGTATTCAACGATCTGTTTCTCAATCGTGGCGGTTTGCCCCGCCGTATCCCCATGAACACATTCCTCGGTGGTAAGTATCCGGTTATTGTGCATGGATATGGATAGCATATGCCTATTCTCCGGAAGGTCGCATTTCAGTTTCTTGCGGGTAAGGAGATCACCATTGAATGAGTAATAGAAAATATCGTCCGTATTTCCAAGTACGATCAGCTGCTGGTTGGCCGGGTTCACTACATACCCCGCTACCCGTATGTCATCCGGATGGGTGATGCGACAGATAAATTCTCCCTTGCGATTGAAACGGTAAAGCGTCTCATTGCTGATAAGGAATAGGTTGTCTCCCTCTTGACGGATATACTTGGCCTCCTTGATCGAATGCGTCCCTGAGTCCTGTAATGGAATGGCGATTACCTCATCCGCGATGTCAGACAAGGCTCCGGTAGGGTGGTTGCTCCGGATCGATTCATTCGAGATTAACAGGTTATAGGCTTGCTTTCCGCAAACCAATAGAACAAGTAGTAATAAATATGTAAAGGTTCTTTTCATATCACCGCTAAATTAAAGAAGGATAAACCTTTTTATGATTTTTACGAATTGTTCTTATAAAACGTAGATCATCTGATTTTATTGGATAAGCCTAGAATTATTCTTGTAGAAATACCCAATTATCCCCCTCGGACATGGATTCTTTATAGGAAAAGCCTTCCCATGTGAATGCTTTTAATGCCTCCGGGTCAAAAATCCGGTTCTTTATGAGATAGCGGCTCATTTGTCCCCGGCACATCTTGGCATAGATCACGATCGTCTCCGCTTTGCCGTTCTTCCAGACCTTGAACTCGGGCGTGATGATCCGGACGGATCGCTCCACCTCCTTCCACTGGAAAGAGGGTTGGATATCCAAGCTGGCTAGATTCAGTAGGATTCCGTCTCCCTGTCGGACGTCATGGATTAGAGTATTTGTTTGTCTGTCCTTCCAGAACGTGTACATATTCCCGTCACTTAATTCCGGGATTTTTACGTCGAACTCCATCCGGTAAGGCTTGATAAGGTCTAATGGGCGAAGTAGCCCGTAGCATCCCGATACGAAACGCATATGTTCTTGCGAGAAAAGAAAATCCTCCTCCGTGAAGTCTTTCGGGCTGATATTCTTGAATACGACACCGGTATAGGCGAGTATCGCTTGCAAGGGCTGGTTGTCTTCCGCATGAAAATCTTGGTATCTGCGGTAACATTCCGCCGCCAGTTTCGGGCTGAGCTTGAGGATACGACTTAATTCGTCAATGGGAAATTGGGTCATATGCAGGGCGATCTCGTTTGCTTCTTGCTGGAAACGTGGAGTCGTGCCTTGTAGCGCTTTTATCTTGGATGTCCCGGTCATTGTCTTAGCCGGAGATAATAATATCAACATATCTATATTGGATTTGGATTGATCGCATAAAGGTAATCCATATTAAGATTCAAATAGGGTATAAGCATCCCAATAAATCTTAAAGTATCTCGACTCGAATGGGGGTTTTAATGGAGGAATGAGTCTTGGTGATAGAAATGTAATGAGGATTATGAAGATGAGAGACGTGAAGATGCGACCTATATTCCTTTTGATAGTATTCATCCTACCTACGATGGCCCATGCGCAGTGGACGGAACAGGATTCTTTGCGCCTGCAAGAATTTTTATCCGGCAAGGAGGAGATACGTTTGAATCCTGAGTTTCAGAAGGCGATAGAAAGCGGGACTTTTCTACGACCCGATCAACCGGGAACCCATATGTTATCCTCACCAAGTGAGTTGCCGATTACGAAAGACTTCTCGGAATATGTACAGTTAGATACTTTACGTAGGTTGACCAATTATGATTCGATTACCCCAGTCCTATTCATGCTGCTGAATTTTAAGTCACCTTCCCGTTCATTGGCCATACAGAAGCAAGCGCACACGATTAGGCTCCCTAAGAATCAGGATTGGAAAGAGTTTAAGGTAGGTAAGGTTCCTATGGCTGCCAACGTAAAACTGACTAATATATACTCGGGTGTCGTGAAGGATGGCCAGCGAAGGGGAGGGGTACTTGCTACCATAAGAGTCTATTTAGACGCAGAGGATTTACTAGAGACTATTTTCTGGAAAAGTGCCCGTGACAAGAAGAGAAACAGGAAACGGGAGAATACGTGGAAGTATTATAATGACTATCCGTAAATTGTTGGATTTATAGGATATAACCACTCGAAAAAAACACGTACGTGAATTTCAAAAAACATGTACGTGTTTCCGGAAAAACTCGTACGTGTTTTTTTGAGAACATTGACTGTTTTTACCTAGATACTGTGCGTTTACTATCAAAACCTTTTTCTCTCTCTTTTGTTCTTTCTGAAAAGATACGTCCTAATGACATCCGAAATGGACGGTTTGACGGGGAGTTCTCTATTCTGTTTTATAATATTAAGACAAAATGTCATATTTTCGTTTTGGTATTTCTTTTGTAAGGATATAAGTGTAAAATAAATTAGAAAAGAATATAAGAAAGGAGCTTAAATATATGAATTTAAACAATTTTACAATCAAGGCGCAGGAGGCTGTTCAACAATCCGTACAGTTGGTTACCAAAAATAACCAACAGGTTATCGAACCTGTTCACTTGTTGAAAGCTGTCATTATGACGGGTGAGAGTGTTACTAATTTTATCTTTCAGAAATTAGGGGTAAACGCTCAAAACCTGAATATGGTACTGGATCGCCAAATCGAATCTTATCCTAAGGTTTCGGGAGGCGAACCCTATCTCTCTAGCGAGTCGAACGCTGTCTTACAGAAGGCGATCGATTATTCCTCTAAGATGGGGGATCAATATGTATCGTTGGAGCCGATCATCTTGGCGTTGTTCACGGAAAAGAGCACCGCTTCACAGATATTGAAAGACGCTGGCGTGACAGAGAAAGAGTTACGTCAAGCGATCGAGGAGTTGCGTAAAGGAAATAAGGTGACAAGCCAATCCGCCGAGGAGACGTACGATGCCTTAGGAAAATACGCCATCAATTTGAACGAGCGTGCCCGTAGCGGTAAACTGGACCCCGTGATCGGACGTGACGAGGAGATCCGCCGTGTCTTGCAGATCTTGAGCCGCCGTACGAAGAACAATCCGATCTTGATCGGTGAGCCGGGTGTAGGTAAGACCGCTATCGCTGAGGGGTTGGCCCATCGTATCGTTCGGGGTGACGTTCCCGAGAACTTGAAGTCTAAACAGATCTTCTCGTTGGATATGGGCGCGTTGATCGCCGGAGCTAAATATAAAGGCGAGTTCGAGGAACGTTTGAAAGCGGTGGTGAACGAGGTTACGAAATCCGAGGGTGAGATCATCCTCTTTATCGATGAGATCCATACCTTGGTAGGAGCCGGTAAAGGCGAAGGCGCCATGGATGCCGCTAACATCTTGAAACCGGCCTTGGCTCGTGGTGAGCTACGTTCGATCGGTGCCACGACGTTGGATGAGTATCAGAAGTATTTTGAGAAGGATAAGGCGCTTGAGCGTCGGTTCCAGACCGTTATCGTAGACGAGCCGAGTGAGTTGGATACGATCTCCATCCTTCGTGGTCTGAAGGAGAAATACGAGAATCACCATAAGGTACGTATCAAGGATGATGCGATTATCTCTTCCGTGCAGTTGTCTACCCGTTATATCACGGATCGTTTCTTGCCGGATAAGGCGATCGATTTGATGGATGAGGCCGCCGCCCGTCTGCGTTTGCAGATCGATTCCGTACCGGAGTCGTTGGATGAGGTTTCCCGGCGTATCAAACAGTTGGAGATCGAGCGTGAGGCGATCAAGCGTGAGAACGACAAGTCTAAATTAGAGCAACTGAATAAGGAGATCGCCGACTTGAAGGAGGAGGAGACCAAGCAAAAGGCTCAGTGGCAGAGCGAGAAGGAGCAGATCAATAAGATCCAGCAAAATAAGATCGATATCGAGAACCTAAAGTTTGAGGCTGATAAGGCGGAGCGTGAGGGTGATTACGGTAAGGTCGCTGAGATCCGTTACGGTAAGATCAAGCAAAAGGAAGAGGAGATCAAGGAGGTACAGGCTAAGTTGAAGACGATGCAAGGTGCCGCGGCTATGATCAAGGAGGAAGTGGATAGCGACGATATCGCCGATGTGGTATCCCGTTGGACTGGAATTCCGGTCAGCAAGATGATGCAGAGCGAGAAAGATAAGTTATTACGTCTGGAGTCCGAGCTTCATACCCGTGTGATTGGTCAGGAAGAGGCGATCAACGCTATCGCCGATGCGGTTCGTCGTAGTCGTGCCGGCTTGCAGGATCCGAAACGACCGATCGGTTCTTTCATCTTCCTCGGTACTACCGGTGTGGGTAAGACGGAATTGGCCAAGGCGTTGGCCGAGTATCTGTTCGATGACGAGAATATGATGACCCGTATCGATATGAGTGAGTATCAAGAGAAATTCAGCGCGACTCGTTTGATCGGTGCGCCTCCGGGATATGTGGGTTACGATGAGGGTGGACAGTTGACGGAGGCGATTCGCCGGAAACCTTACTCGGTTGTCTTGTTCGATGAGATCGAAAAGGCGCATCCGGATGTATTCAACATCTTGTTGCAAGTCTTGGATGATGGACGGTTGACGGATAACAAAGGCCGTGTTGTCAACTTCAAGAACACGATCATTATCATGACAAGTAACCTAGGTTCTTCCTTGATCCGTGAAAACTTCGAGAAGATGACACCCGCTACGCATGACAAGGTGGTAGACGAGACGAAGATTCAAGTACTGGAACTGTTGAAGAAGACGATCCGTCCGGAGTTCTTGAACCGTATCGACGATATCATCATGTTTACTCCGCTGAACGAGGAGGAGATTCGCAAAATCGTATCCTTGCAGTTGAACAGCGTGAAGAAGATGTTGGCTACGAACGGTGTCGCCTTGGACTTCACGAACGAGGCCGTGGACTTTATCGCCGACAAGGGCTTCGATCCTCAATTCGGTGCCCGTCCGGTAAAACGTGTCATTCAGAAGTGTGTCTTGAACGAGTTGTCAAAGGCTTTGCTGGGTGGAACGGTAGACCGTAACCGTCCGATCGTGATCGATAGGAAAGACGATGGTCTGGAATTTAAGAACTAAAGTAGACTTGAACGCTTGACGTTAAGCGTGGAGTTTCTATAAAATAATGAAGGTGGAATGATCCTATGTGAATCATTCCGCCTTTTTATTTTTCACTAATAGGTAGATACGGCTTGGTGCGATTATTTCCGGGTGGGAACCGTGCACCAAAATGTAGATCCTTTTCCAACGCTTGACTCCACGCCGATCTCTCCACCTAAATGTTTAATGATTAATTCACAGATAGACAGCCCGAGCCCCGTACCTTGGGTGAAGGAATCTAATTTAGCGAATCGCTCGAAAACACGGGAGATATTTTCTTCCGCTATCCCTTTTCCCGTATCGCTAACAAAGAAATAAATATCGTCTTTCCTTATTTCATATCCGATCGTTATCATTCCCTCGAAAGTGTATTTGCAAGCATTATTGATGAAATTAGCCAGTACTTGGGATAGACGGTTTCTCTCAGTATGGATAATGTAGCTTTCCGCAGGCAGTTCCGTGCGGAATTCTACTCCTTCCTTGATCTTGAATCGGTAACTCCGCCATAGGGTTTGTATAAGTTCGTTAATCTCCACTTCCGTATAAAGGAAATCCAATATACCGGCTTCTATTTTTGACATATCGAGTATGTCATTGATTAAATTAAGGAGTAGCTCATTGTTTGCGTGAATGATTTTAGCGAATTCTTTGATCTCCTCTTTATCCTCACTTTCGCTGATAAGGGTCGAGAAACCTACGATCGCATTCAATGGGGTCCTCACGTCCGTAAATAAGCTTAATTGTTTTTGGGATATAAAATCAAAATATTTCCGTACATTTGTCGCTATTCAAACCAATTAAACAAGATTAAATTATGAGCACGAACAATGACGAGCTACTTTACGACGAGGATGATTCCGTAAAATTTATCCAGAATTATCTTCCCCAAGAACTGAAAGGAAAGTTCAGTAATGACGATATCAACTATATCGTAGACTTGATCTACGACTTCTATGAATCTAATGGCATGCTAGATGATGATGGCGACGATGAGATCGAGATCGATGAGGAAGAGGTTGTAAATTATGTAATTAAGAACGCCCAGAAAGACGGCGTAGGCAAATTCGAACCGGAGGAAATCACTTTTATAGTACAAGGAGAACTTGAATATTGCGATTCGATCAACATGTTTGATTGATATTTGTTATATATATAAAGTTGTTTAAGTGAAATTGTAGAAGATGATGAGGAACATTAAATTATTATCTGTTTTACTGCTATGTATGGCAGTGGTGTTTACGAGTTGCGGAACGTGGAATAACACGGCGAAGGGTACGGCGATCGGTGTAGGCGGTGGTGCCGCTGTCGGAGCTGGTGTTGGTGCCTTGGCCGGAAATACCGCATTGGGTGCCGTGATCGGTGCGGCCGTAGGTGGTACAGCCGGTGCGTTAATCGGTAAGAAAATGGATAAGCAGAAGAAGGAGCTGGAAGCTACCCTGCCTGAGGACACGAAGATCGAGAGCGTGAACAATGGTGAGGCCTTGAAGGTTACTTTTGACTCCGGTATCTTGTTTGCCACGAACTCGAGTACGTTGAGCGACGCTTCCAAGAGTGCCTTGCGTAACTTCGCTACCAGTTTGAAGGCCAATCCGGATACGGATATCCGAATCATCGGCTTTACGGATAACACCGGTAAGGTGGATTATAACCAGACCTTGTCCGAGAAACGTGCGAAGAGCGTTTACGATTACCTGATGATGCAGGGGGTAAGTACGGATCGTATGGTTTATGAAGGCAAAGGTATACATGATCCTGTGGCTAGCAATGACACTCCCGAGGGTCGTTCGTTGAACCGTCGTGTTGAGATCGTGATCTTGGCTAATCAGAAGATGATCCAAGAGGCTCAACAAGGAACGCTTCGATAAGTTTTTTAAGCTATCCCTGCCGGAAGCGGACAGGTTATAGTGTATGAATTGGGGGACTGTCTTTTCCGGATAGTCCCTTTTTTGTTTAAATCGCAGGATAGGAAGGATGAAGAAGTTGATATATATTTTATTTGTGTTGATTACGATCGCTTTTGCCGTGGCGGCCATAGCCGGATTCGCTACCGGACGTATGAATCCGGAAGGGAAGGAGTGGATCTCGTTTCCCGGATTGGTGTTATTACCGGTATTGGCGGTCAATCTATGTCTTTTCTTGATGTGGTGTGTCTTTAGGAGCCATTGGTGCTGGGTACCTTTGGCGGCGTTATTGTTGAACTGGGAGTTTTTGATATCGATGTTCCAGATACGGGTCTTCCCTAAAGAGATTCCGATAGGGAAAGAAGCGGTTAAGGTGATTACCTATAACGTGAATAATTTCAATACGGACGGAAAGAAACAGCTTCCTAATATAGCGGATTGGCTGAGAAAGGAGGACCCGGATATCGTTTGCCTCCAAGAATGCCCCGTTGAATCGGCCCTGCGGATGGATTCTGTCGCCAAGACCTTATCGTTCCTACCATATTATTGCTCTACCCGTTCGGCTACGAAAGCGGCGGGCAACGCTATTTTCAGTAAATATCCGATCCTTAGTTTTGAGTCTATCCTATACCCGGAGTCTAGCAATAAATCCTTGTTTGCCGTCATGGATATCCAAGGGGATAGTGTTCGTGTATTTAATAACCATTTCCAAACGACTAGCGTGAATGCCGTAAAGCCTCGTCTTTACCAAGCCCATGCCGAGGGTAAACAATTGGAGGAAACCGAGGCCGCCTTCCATATGGCTTTTCAGATGAAGAAGAATTTCGTGAAACGGGCTACTCAGGCGGATTATATCCGTCAGATGTTGGATGCCGGGGAGGGGCCCGTGATTCTTTGCGGTGATTTTAATGATACACCGGCCTCTTATACGTACCGTACCGTGAAAGGTGATTTAACGGATGGGTTCCGTGACTGCGGCTCTGGTTTCGGGTACACCTTTCGTCAATTAAAGCGTATATTTCGAATTGATTACATAATTTATTCTCCTGATTTTAAGGGTGTAACTTATGATTCTCCTAATTTAGACTACAGTGACCATAAGCCCGTCGTATGGTTAGGATATGTTAATTAACACACCCAAAAGGATAGTTTTAGAACCTTTTTCAACTCATGCTGTTTTAATAGTGACTTATATATAAGCACAAATAATAGTATAAACTGTTTTAAACGTTAAAATGAGATGAAAAAGATTTTTCCTTTTTTTCTGTTAGTTCTTCTGTTGGCTTCTTGCCAAAAGGACCCGGACATGTCGAAATTGGACAATGATTTTCTGGTGTTCACGAATCATGATAAGGACGCGAAATTCGAATCGTTCACTACGTTCTACATTCCGGATAGTGTATTGGTTATCGGCACAAGCGAGAAACCTCAGTTCTGGACAGCCAATGAAGCAGACGATATTATCACTACGTTGGTGAATAATATGGAAAGCCGCGGTTTCAAACGCACGCTAGACAAAGATAACGCCGACTTAGGTCTGCAAGTTTCTTACGTACAAAGTACTCAATATTTCGCTGACTACAACGATGGCTACAACTACCCGTACTGGTGGTGGAACTATCCGGGATATTGGAGTCCGGGTTACTGGGGACCGGGTTGGGGAAATTGGTATTACCCGTATCCTGTAGTGTATAGCTATAGTGTAGGTTCCTTGTTGACTGAGTTAGTGGATTTGGATGCTCCTGCCGCTTCTAAGGCAGACGCTAAACTTCCGGTTCTTTGGACCGCTTACATGAGTGGCTTGTTGTCTGGTTCTGATAAATTCGACACTCAGCTAGCTGTTCGTGCTATCGAGCAAGCATTTGTACAATCTCCGTACGTAAAGAAATAATAATTCGAATGATTAAAAGTTTGAGGTTCTATGAAAAAGATAAATAAATTAATCGCTTTACTCATCGTTTGTATGGCGATGCCTGCTCTGGCTGGCGCCCAGGTTTTGAAAAACGCGTATTTTAATGTAGACTGGCAGATCAACTCTCCGTTCGGTCAAGACTTCTCAAAGAAGACTAGCGGCTGGGGTGCTCACGTTGAGGGTGGTTACTATGTGATTCCTAATTTCGCTATAGGTGCGTTCATCTCTTATCATACAAATAATGAGTATGTAGACCGCCAGACGATTCCGGTAAACTCAACATCCGTAATCACTTCCGATCAACAGCATTCTATCTTCCAGTTGCCTTTTGGCGCGGCTTTCCGTTATAACTTCGCTCCGGAAGGACAATTCCAACCGTATGTTGGCGCTCAGTTAGGTGCTAGCTATAGTGAGATGTCTACCTACATGAACGTGTTGAAGGTTTACGATCGTAATTGGGGATTCTATGTAGCTCCCGAGATCGGTATGACCGTGTACTTCACACCTCAGAAACAGATCGGCGTACATATGGCCGCTTATTATAACTACGCTACCAACAAGGGGGATGTCCTCAGCTATCATATCGATGGTTTGAATAACTGGGGTATCCGCTTAGGTCTAGCGTTCTGATAGACAACGTTTGTTCTTTTAAGTGTTTTATGTAGTTTAGGGAAACGGAGGGCAGTGAATGTCTTCCGTTTCTTGTTTTATAAGATCTGTAGTTTCACCCCGAATGAAAGGCTTAAATAATCTTTTGGCTTCAAGTAGCTGTTGCCGATAGCGTTTATTATATACAAATCGCAAGTGCTCAACTCATAGAAGAAACTGATGGATTTATGCCAGCTACTATTTGGATTCAGTTTGAGCGTGATCCGCTCCCCGATAAAGATATGGTTACGGATGCGGGTGGAGAACCAATAATATCCCGGGGGATACTTATTCGGTTGCTTGGCCCAGAAATCCCGGTCAAATAGGAAATTTACGTAGATACCGCAACAAAGAGGCTCGAAAGATACTTTTTCTCCCAGATCGATATTCCAAGGAAAATAGTTTTGTTTCAAGGTGAAAGTCACGTTTGCGTGATCATTCGCGTTGCGGGGGACGATACCCAGCAACATATCCGTTTCCCAATGATTCCGGTAATAATTCCAACCGGTACCCACGGAGAGCATCGCCATGGAACCTGCGAATTGTACTTTCGTATAGCGGGGGATGACCCGTTGCCATGCGTTCTCGTACCGTTGCACTCGTTTCGTGTATTTATCCTCTTGCGCATGGAGTGTAAGGGGAAAGACACAAGTTAAGAGGAGAAGCTTAAAAATTGACCACTTCATACATATAATCGTCAGGGGTTAAGGTAAAAAGAAGATAACTTCGTTTGGCGATATTGGCGCAACCGTAGTAGATAATACCATCCTCAAACAAATCGGCTGCCGATACGCAATGGTTATGCGCATGCAAGCAGAACATTAAAGATGGTAATGTCTTGATATAAAGTTGGAACACGTCTTTCACGTTATTGTCGAACTGTTCGTTCCCGGGAGGGGCGTGCATGACTACGATCGTACGTTTATTACGGGTACTATCCGCTATCTCATTCTTTAGGAAATTAAAATCGGGTACCGGATGGGAATAATCATACTCGATAGCGTTCGTATTGAGGCATACGAATTTCACGTCGCTCACGACAAACGAGAAGTTCTCATTCCCAAAGATTTTACGAAATACTTGGTCGCCATTACCGATCACGTCGTGATTACCGATCAACCCTACGTAAGGCACTTTTAGTTTGGACAAGATATCATCGTTCCACTCGAATTCCTTCTTTAAGCCGAACTCCGTATAATCTCCTCCATGGATAATGAAATCGATGCTATCTAATTGATTAACGTACTTGACGATATCTTCCGTCTCGTTATAACTTCGCTGGGTATCGCCCATAAAAATAAAACGGATCGTGTCCTTCCCTTCGCAGGCTTTCTCGATACGCTCGATATTGGTCGGGTTGATCTCCCGGGAAGTATCGGAATCCAGACGGCCGTCATACGGATGATAGTCGATTAAGTCGCAAGCCGTGAGGAGCGTAGCGGCAGAAAGCCATATGTATTTCTTTAAAAACATAGCATCCTAACTTTTTTATATGCAAAGTTAGGATGCTATCAGTACCAAAAAAAGGTCATTTCTGAGCTTATACTGGTCTAAAATGTATATTCTATAAAGCGAATACTTGCTTTATTTCCGTGAAGTCGGATAATACGATATCGGCAGTCTCATTTCCTTTATAAGCGCTCCAACCAATACTTTTTAGCCAGATTGTCTGGCATCCGATCCGGGTGGCGGGGACGATATCCTTATCATAGGAATCACCTACGACAACAATCTCGTCGGCGGGAAATCCCAGTTTATCCACTCCTAATCGGAAGATCGCCGGGTCCGGCTTACGGATACCTACGACCGCCGATTCCACGATAGCGCCGAATAAATGATCCAAACCGAAATCTTTCAACACGGATTCTATGTTCCCATAAAAGTTCGATACCAATACCAATGGGTAACGTTCCGCTAATTGCTCCAGAATGGGGCGGGCGCTATCGATTGCCTTCCGGGCGTATTCGTAACACCAATCCGCCAATTGTTCCGGTAACTCCGGGGTAATCGCCTCGGCGGATAAATGCCCGTTCTCTTTCAGCCATTGGATTTGTAAATCGCTTTTCAAGCGCAACATATCCAGAAACGTATGATGAGGCTTCACGATCGGATTCTTTCCAAGCGTTCTTTCTCCATGTACATAGGCATCACGGAAAACCGCTTTGGATACGGGAACCTTCAAGGCCTCATACGCCATCCAGATCACCTCCGCCCAGTGCATGCCGTTACTGTCTATCGTTCCGCCGTAATCAAAGAGGATTCCTTTTACTTTGTCTAAATTGAACATAATCGAATGGGGTAAAAAACGTTATAACTGTTTGCTGAAATCTTCACAAATATGCTCATGCTTTTTGATCATATAGAGCAACATCGAGTTCAATACGGTCAGCTCGAATACGAAATACAGCCAAGGCATGTCGATGAAAAGGCTGACAAATAAAGCGATCACCCGGGTATTGAATGATAGCATATTCGTATATTTCATTAATGGCAGGCTCTTTGTTCGAAAAGCCTTACGGAACCATTCCGGCGCTTGTCCGTTGTATTTCTCACGGATGATGTTCATCATGTGTTGGAATTTAGGTGTCCATGCTTCTTGACCTACCGTATAATTAATGTAGAAGGTCTCGAACAATTTATAGATAAAGTCATGTTTCCAACTCATCTTCTTATAATTCTCCTTCAATTGGGGAGAGTGGGAGAGCTCGCTACCCGATTTACCTTTCAAGAACAACAAGTGAATATTGCGATAATAATCTGCCATGGCCGCTTGCTTGCTATGGAAGAATCCCGTCGTAGCCGCCAATAGCCAGATCCATATTCCCCATTCCGGCGTGAGGCGTAAGCAGATTGCCGCGTAGATAGCGATAAACCAGAAATCGCCGGCGGCACCGTCCAAGATACGTCCCAAGGCACTTTTCTGTCCGGTCATACGGGCCAATTGTCCGTCTGCGCTATCATATGAGTTTGCCCAGATTAACAGTAACATGCCGATCACGTTGATAGCGAGGCTCTGGAAATAGAAACAGATACCTGCCGCTATGCCGATAAAGATGCTGGCGATCGTGATACTATTGGGCGATACCCCCAATTTATTAAAGAACAAAGCCCATTGGTAGCCAATAGGACGATAGAAATGAATATCGATAAACTCCTCGGTGTCCAAAGATTTTAAGGTTGACTCCAGACTGGGAGTAGACTTAGTCTCACTCATGATTGATTTTGTTAAAACGATTTAGATGTGTTCTCGCATAAGATCCCAGATACGACGTGCGATGTTTGGAGCCGCTTCTTCCCGGCAAGGGGCGAAACTAGGCCAATCGTTGAAATCGATAATTCGCATGACACCATCCTCGGAGACGATGCAATCTCCCCCGTAAATATGTATGCTCAATACCTCGGCTGCCTTGTGGCAGAGCAGACGAAGCTGCGCTTCGTCGAAGGGGATCCCCTTCGCTGTACCATTGATAACTTCTAAGCCAAATTTACTATGATGCATGTTCGATGGATAGAACCAATAAAAGAAATCGGTTCCAGCTACCCCGTAAAATTTCACCAAATCGCCTACCAGATGCTCATTGATTACCGCCGACGGGATACCACGGATAGCGTATTCCTTCAATATGCTTCTCGCCTCTTCCGGGTTTCTCACGTAGGTGACGTCTTCCCGGTGGATGGCGTGGAAATCTCCCCGTTTGATCCAGCAATTAAAGAAACCGGCTTTCTCAAGGGCTTCTGTCGGATCCTCATCTGTCCGTAAGATTAAGCTTTCCGGATGGGAGATATGATTGGATAATAGGAGGCGGGTCATTTTCTCACGGGTACAATTCTCGATCCCGTAACCCGAGTTCACCACGAAATAATTTTTATCCTCTAGTTCTTGCAGCTTATGGATGGACTTCCAGTCTCTTACCATATTAAAGATACCCTTTTCCTTCGGGTCTTGTAGCAGCAGATCCGATTCGATATATTCGTTTACATCGCATCCCAATTTTCGTAAATGCTGGGCTGTCAAGGCGAAGATCGCCGCGTCGTTGCCGATATGATTGGGGGAGAATTGATTTCCTCTGCGGATACCTGCTAAAGTTAATTTACTCATTGTTAGACAGTATTCTTTATGACTTTAAAAATGATTCGGCTTTCAAAATGTCATCGGCGTGATCCACGTCGATGATCTTGCTGAAAGGATAGGCCTTTAGCCTCAACCCCTCGGCGATGAGCTGCCGTTGATAATTGCGCATTCTCGACATTCCCTGCGAGATGGCGTTGTTCAATACACCCAGAGCCGGACGCCTCAAGCAATAGATACCTCCCGATATGTAACGGCAATTACCGTCTGCCTGATCTAGGAAATTCCGGATGTAAAGTTCGTTGTCTGTTTCTACATATAAGGGTTTCTCGTCATCAATAAAATCAGTGACGGCCATCAATCCGTCCAGTTTATCCTCTTGGATGAACTGTTGGATATAGCCGCTGAACTCTTCTTCCTTGAAGATCGTGTCTACAGTAGTTAAACAAATCTTATCACCGTCCAGATAATGACTCAGCTCGTAGAAGCTGTGCATAGAGCTGGGGGTGGATTTTACCAATAGGTAAAAGGGTATAGGTAGTCGCAGGGCCTTCAGGTAATCCTGTACCTCGGTCATCTCCTCGTTTACGATGATACTGATAGAGGTAGCGTTATTTTTCAAAAAAACGTCTATCAACCGGTCTATCAGAGCGACACCGTTGAGTCTAACCAGAGGCTTTGGCCACTTAACACCTTCTTGCGCCAAGCGGGAGCCTTCGCCGGCGGCAATGATCGCGTAATCCATAACTTTTATTAGTTCAAATAATAACTTCGCGAAGTTACGAGATTTCTGAGATAGTTTTAGGCTATATCGTTGATATAATTGGTCAAAATTTCTATAAATTGGGACTATTGGCTAGAAAAACAAAGGGGTTATCAAGAGCTTGAATGTTTTTTTGAAAATAATTATCGTTTTATAGTTGCTAATCCAAATAGAATGCTTTCCTTTGTGCCATGAACAAAAGATAGTTTGTATAGCTCTTTTATCTTTTAGCATTTATTCATCAGCGATGATAATACTTTCTTTTAGAGATTGACTTCACCAACCATCCTTGTTTTATTATTAATTTTTATTTTTTTATAATTTGTTATTGGCATTCTATAATTATTATACTATAATGTTATCATTATTACAATAGTTTTGCAAATAAAAATTGCAAACAAGGAAAGCACATTGAAAAACACACTAGAAAATAGTGTCATAACACCAGTATTATAGAACAATATAATGATACTTCGGCTTGGCTTAACGTGATGTTGAGGAGTCGCTCGGCTGATAGCGGAGAGGGGAAATTCCTATGTAGGTAAAACTATCTATAATATTCCCTTAAGTAGATGGGACATGGTAAATATAATCTACTAAACATATGCAAAATGTTGATTTTGAAAGATAAGGAGGAACACAATGCAAAGCGACAATTACACGCAAGAAATGTTTGCTGATTATCCTGATGTTGTTGATGTATCTGGACTACGATCAATGCTAGGAAATATTGGTAAACAAACAGCATACGAATTAGTACGAAAAGGTACTATCAAAGCAATTAAAGTAGGAAAACTATACAGAATACCTAAGATAAATGTTATCGCTTTTTTAACTCAATAAAAATACTGTTTAAAATTAAGAAAGGAGATTTTAATGTATAACATAACAGCATATTTAACAATTAAGAATAAGACTTTTTATACAGTATTAACTTACTATGTAGATGGCATTAGAAAAATGAAATGGGATTATGCAGTGCAAACAGATTTAATACCAAATAATCCTGCTATAAAAGTTGGGCGACCACAACAAGAACAATTTATTGCTGACTATTATAATGAAGATGAATTAAACAATTTATTCAAAGTAGTAAAAGACACACCTTTGGAATTGATTGTGTATTTAACCGCTTTCTATGGATTACGAAGAAGTGAAGTTTTAGGTATTAGATGGTCTGCAATAGATTTTAAAAATAAAACGATTACTATAAACCATAAAGTAGTAACAGTTACTGATGAAAATGAAAATAGTAAAACAAAAACTAAAACAATTACTAAAAGAAAGACAAAAAACAAATCTAATTATAGAACATTACCTTTATTTAAAGAAATTGAAGAACTTTTACTA
>ERZ780168.603-NODE-603-length-43278-cov-76.567684_pt1 | contig 43278 bp, 41 predicted proteins | sample MGYA00510981_ERZ780168 | MGnify/ENA primary metagenome ERZ780168 (study PRJEB29588, sample SAMEA2158769) | human gut metagenome | biome: human gut; feature: human-associated habitat; material: faeces | place: Denmark | collected 2008/2010 ...
AACAGAACTTTTAATGCTAAACTTATCAAAGAACTCTTTGGCATAGTGGCAGAAACCGTTTAGCCGATATGTTGAATTTTTAACGGATCATTATATAAATGTAGTTGCCAAAAAAATCATCAATGTAATCTCTTATTCGATCCAATCCAGGCTGTCCCTTGAGAAGTTCTTCTAGAGAGATTCCCAATTTGAGAGCCTCATTCTCGATTTTTCTGAACAAAAGTCGTAAAGCATCATTGGCCGCAGTATCTTCTAACGTTGTACCAGGCTCACAGATATAATCGAACAGAAGATCCAATATTTCTGATGTGTTGTAAGAACGAAGGTCATATCCTTTTGATTCCAACCATGCTGAAAGTCCCTTTTCTGAAATGCTGCGAAAAACATCATAGAGTCCAATCCCATAAGAGATTCCTCGTTTTCCAAAGGAATTAGATTTTCCGCCTATGACATTATCTTTCCCGCCAGAGGCTTTCACAAGTCTGGAAATAGCCTTGGAAATATTCCGATGTATCCTTTTGTCAAGGATACCAATACGTTTTACTTGACTATTGGAAAGATTCTCTAAAGAAGATAGAGACTCTAATTCAACAACATCCTTTGCAGTTTGAGTGATAGCCTGAGAACTTTGTCCCCAATTGGGATCGCCCGTTACAGATGGGCTATGTCTTTGTGATGTGCCCATATTACTTGTCTATATTAAGAGCTTTACGCAATTGCTCATTGGATTTAATAATCCTAAGCAATTCGATATCATCTTTGTGGTTATTCAACAGTTGCCCAAATTGGTTTTTAAGAGAGAAGAGCATCAATGACTGGAATTCTATTCTTGTGCACATTTTAATATAAGAAGAATAGAATTTATCATCCTTCTCAGAAAGAATTAAATAGGTTAAATGTGTTTCATGCGAATCGGGATGAACTAAAATATGTCTTTCTAGTTCAGCAATGAAATCCTGAAGTCCATTCTCTCCCAATTTGGGTTGAATTCTAGTCCACTCGGCTTCTACTTCCGTTTGTGTTACTTCCTCTTGTGTCATGAGAACTACAGCATCTTTAATCCATTTAGGAATTAAGGTCTGACTATTCATCCCGTTAATAAGTTTATCTCTTGACACCCAGAATAATTCTCGCAAATTGACGGTGCTAAATAAAGGCTCATGTTTAATCACATCCAGAATGATTCCTTCATCCCATTTAGAGTCAGGAATTGTGCCCGTACGGTTTTGGGCATAAGCTTCTAACTGAAGAAGTTCTTCAGAAGAATTTTTAGTCTTCATTGCGTAAGAATGCAAAATGTTGAAGAGTTCCTCATTATTGAGTTCTATGAGCATTAGTTTTAAGAGCGCATATTTTGACTCCGCATCGGTAATCTCTAGTTGATTTAGCAATCTTACGCGCAATTCATATGCGTTCAAAAAGCGTTTTATAAGTCTGGGATTACGACGTAAGGTAGATGAAATTATCGGTGCAAATTGGGAAATAAATGCTGTTGTATGAATTACTTCATCATATTCTTGCTTGTTTTCATCTAATGACGGAATTGCAGCAGTATCAAACGCTTCATTTTTATTTGTCAATGAGAATTGAAGATAGGCATCATAGACTTTATCAAAAGCGGTCTTTGGCAATAAAGATTGGCAAAATAACAGAGTGATATATGTTACAACTTCAGAGTCGCCTAATTTGGGAAGAACATACGGTATTTGAATAAACTTCTCCATGTAATATCTTCCTATTTTTTCAGCACTGTTCTTTTTTTCAGCACCGTTCTTATCTTCATCAGACAACTCATAGATTGTAGGTAATTCTGAGCGGATAGCAGAAGAAACAATGGTTTCATCTGCCGCAATAACAAAAGCTACCTTAGGCACATCTAAGAAAAGTTTTATTGCTTCTAAATTTTCAATAATGTGGCGTGGAAGACATCGATCTAAATCATCAATTAATACCACAATCCTATCCATTCCAGTAGCATTTACCAATTTCTCAAAATCCTTGCGGAATTGATGAACTGCTTCATAAGCTTCTTCTTGATTGAGATTATGGAGAGTATCTTCCAGATATTTGAGAGCCTTACTTTTATTCTCTTTAATTAATTCTATTGCAGTCGGAATTATTGAGGCTCCATGGGTTGCTATTGCCATCCCAATGTGAGGTCCGATATTCTTTACGCCCCAAATTAAGGCGCGCATTGAAAATAATGTGCTCTTTAGTTTATTGCAGAATCCAGTAACCTTTTCCTTAACTTCCTCCGAGTATCTTTTTTCGTCCTTTAAGGCTGTTATAATTCCGTTGATAAGAGAGACTTTTGCATCGTCAAAACTTTCAAAAGCCCATCCGTCAAAAGATATAACGATGGAACGCTCCTTTATATCCTTGTCATCTTCAATCTGTTTCTTAAGAAGATTAAGTACGCTGGATTTTCCACAACCCCAGTCGCCATACAAGCCTATAGTAACCGGAAGGTTATTAGGCTCACGGAGAACATCCTTAAGCATAGAAGCATGTATGGCGTAGCCTAAGAAGTCTTTATCAGTATCTTTATCTGACCACATATCTTTTAATTTAATGGGTTTTCAATATAGTCCTTTTCAATAAGATTGCAGGAATTGCCATACGGTTCTTCCGGTTCTTCGACTTTAAAAAGAGTGGATCCTGAATTCCCATAGCCGTCTGACTTAGTCATGACATTTTGGAGCTGGGAGTAACTCCAAATTTGATTTGCCATGCGAGGCACGATGCCCTCGGTACAACGGTGTTCGAGCGGATGGTAAGCGCCTATCTTGATACGAAGTGTCGGATAATTCGGGATTGATTGTCCGTCTTTCGTTATCTTTGTGCGTGTTCCGAACGAGATGCGTTCAATGTCATAATATCCGTCGATTGTGTTGTCGATAAGAGGCAAAAGGTACTTGGCATCGGAAATATCACCTCCGGGCATATTGAGCATAACATAGGTTGCTCCTTCTGCTTCGTGGTTGTAAAACAACTGATAGAGCTTTGCAATGTTCTTTCGACTGTCTTCTCCGGTTTCCTCCTTGCGCACAAGACAAGTCAGGAATTTGCCCATTCCATCGGGGCTTTCGACATCACCGACTTCGGCACGTTTGGCCGTAATAATTCCGGTCGGTTCGTCACCGAGCGGGCATTCGACCACAAAGAAATTCTGCCGCAGACGCGCCAGCAGCTCGTCGTTTTCCGCCTTATATTTCTCAGATTTATCGAGGGCGAGAGAGTAAATATTATCGTTGGCAAAAGGCCGGAAGGTTTTGCCTAAGGTGTCCTGGAAGTGAGCTTTGAAATATGCGCCGGCATCAACGTCGTCATGAGCCTGGAGCGCATAAAACTCAAATTTTGTTTTTAATAATTCCTGTATAGCGGCACGGAATTGCTCTCTGACCTTGGATTTGTAAGAAGATTTGCGGCCAGGATTATTCTGGGCGTAAAGCTCAATGATGTGCAGGAAATTAACGTCAAAATGCGAAAGTATGAGCGTGTCACGGTCAAATAACCTGTTCTCAAACTGACGGTTAATTTCCGGCTGTGGCTTGTGTTCTAAAGTGCGGTCTTTATAATCTAAGGCAATCGGGTCTATGTCGGCGGAAATGAAGAAATTCGGGATAACGTTGTAGCCCTCGGTTTCTTCATCGCGGAGCCGGATGTCAGAGAACTTAGGCTCGATCTTCTTTCGCTTTTCTTCGGGAGAGAGAAAAAGGTTGAGATTCCACTGAATGACATTGCGGGCGTAAGTATATTGTTTATATACTGACTCGCCGACAGGGAAACCGCCTATCTTGTAATATTTGGAATCTCCGATATAGTAGATGTCGTTATTTTCCTTGCGGTTGATAAGCAGCCCTTCGTAGGTATAGAAATGGTCAACGAGTTTTCCGTCGGCTTGTTCCTGAAGCCCTTTAGGAATATCATGGTCGCCAATCAGCTCGTCGATGATTGCCTCAAAAACGATGTGGAAAGAATTGACAAGGAGATATTCGCTTTGCGTAGCGCTGATGTTGAGCTGATAGGTTTTGTCAAAAAAGGCGTAGCAAAGGTTCCACAGTTTCAGGGCGGTGTCTGAGAAATACTTATATTTAATCTGGCGCAGACGTTTGCGGCCAAAACCTTTGATGTATTTATCGAAACGTCCGCCGTTAATCAGAGGAAAGCCGAACGGAATCTCGGCTTTGAATCCGAAACGCTTACTGACATATTGAAGGATCGAAAAGAAAATGACAATGAGTTCTTCATCGAAGTTGATTTGCCGTTTCTTGTTAACCGGGTTAAGATAGAGGGGCGAATCTCCTTCAATGGAGGCGGAGGTGCGAGAGATAGTCTTGTTCCAGTTTATTTTATTGAACCCGGAGTGGATGTTCTTCAATATAAAAGTGAAGAACGATTTGTTTTCCTTATTGAACCGGAGCAGCGCAAGAATAATATCAAGCATGGTGTTGCTTTTCTTCTTAGCGCCATGGCCTTCCGATTCAATTTGTTTGGAGTGAACTATCTCGCTCTTAACGTTGGAGTCTTTGAAAACGACAATGGCACGATGGACCCAAACAGCAAATTCGTAAAGGAATTTACGTATATTATCGTCGATGTCGGCTTCGTCGACGTTGACGATTTCGTTAGGGTCATATCGCTTGAAGGCTTTGCCGTCTTTATCAATGATTACCTTAGGCAGAACGAAAACGACATCATGAATTTTCGGATTGTAGTAGTATCCGACATAGCTCACGGCGATTTCACCCTTAACGTTCTGAAGGGTGAAAAGGCCGTCAAGAACTTTCTCGAGTTCGTTTGTGACCTTGTACGGATAATCTTCAATCAGTAGTCGCATCAGTTTATCTTACGGATTTCAATGTTCCAGTCCTTGGTGTCGAGAATATTGATGAAGTCGGCCATCGACAAAGGTATGAAGCCAACAGACATATAAAGAGCCTCACCATTAGCAAGCTCAAAGCGCGTGTGCTTCTTATCGATACGAGAATCTTTCGATAGGGCCTTTTTGGCTTCGTACTGTTCCTCAGTGTAGACTTTCGGACGGTTGAAAACCGACCAGTCAGCGACGATTTCAGCAGCAGTGCGGTCAGGATTATTGTCGATGTAAATTTTCATTGCCTCGGTGGCCGCAGGTCCCATAAGGAAATTTCCCTGGCCGTTAACGGAATAACGGTCAAGAGTGCGACTGCCGTTGGCATCGCCATGAGCTTGTCCGTTCGGAGCTTGTGCTGCGGCGGGGTCGTTATAATCAATATATTCAACTCCTAAATCAGAAGCAAGCTGCTTGATTGAAGGGATGAAATCTTTCTTCCACTGATTGGTTATAACGAAAGTCTGACCGTCGGCAGATTGAAGCGGGTTAAAGTCCAGCCATCGGTTCTCTTTAGTATAGCCTTCGGGTATTGTCTTGATAACTTCGTCGACGTCGCGGTTGAGATGAGATTTCAGCAAATCTTTAATTTGCTGATAATCATATTCCGGAGCAATTGCGCGCAGGGTATAATATAACGTCTGAGTTATGGTCCAGCATTTCGTTCCGTCAACCCTGGCGTTCACACCATTTGCTACCTTTTGTTCGCCGTCCATGTCAGCGACCTCGACTTGAATCTCAACTTCCTTAAGGCCGAGTTTTTCTTTGGAAATGAATTCCTGGAGGTATGAATGTTCTTTATCAAAGAAGTCCACGAAGCGGTAAGCGCGCTGAGGGTTGGAGTCCTTTACGAGGAACGGTTCCTCGCTAACGTCATAGTCTTTAAGAACGTCGGTCCATAGGTAAAACAGCACTTTATTGATGAAAAGCTTCTCAGAAATAATGTTATTATCGGAGAGCTTTTCATCAGATGCCTTGTCGGGCTTGACAAAGAAGAATCCCATCTGTTTGTCGCTCGAACTAGTCAGGTCATAGATGATAGGATTGATGGCGGCAATGAAGTCGCCCCAATTATAGTATTTATCGCCGACCTGAATATGCCATTCTTTTTTGTCGTACTCGATGGGCACATATTCCCAATTCCAACGACGCTTGAAAGCGGAGTCGATTGGAAAGAGCGACTGGTCGGAGGTATTCATCGTAGCCCAGATGTGCAGATTGGGCGGTAGAAGCAGAAGTTTGCCTGCTAGAATATCCGGACCGACCATCTGAGATTTGCCGCTGTCCTTATGGAGAACATATGAGTTTATAGCATCTTTCTGTTCATCTGATAACTGGCCAAAACCTTTGGGATCGTCGCTCAAAAATTGAGCGATATCCTCGTCAGCGTGGATTGCATAAGAAGAACTTCCTTCGCTATTGCGGTCGAGCAGCTGGAAAAGGTCGCCGAAAATCTGAGCGCAGTTGCCGCGATTGATTTCCTCGATTATGAGGAAATAAGGTGTGTCAAGATTGCTCCATGCTGCCACGTATGCTTTCAGGAAAGCCTGAGGCACATATTTGTAGACAATCTTGCGCTCTGTACCGGGATGTTTTTCTGTCTTTGTGAGATATTCTCCGTAACTGCCCTCCTTTGTCTGATAAGTGGCCGAAATGGGAACGTCCTCCATAGTAGGTTTATATGCACCCACGAATGAAGCATAGTCGCTGTCAGGGTGAAACGTTGTGCGCACAGAATTTTTATCGTCGGTCATATCATCAATGGTGAATGATTTGCCTGTGCCAGGAGCACCGTAATAAATGACTTGAATAGGCTGAGCATTTTTCGCTGTTTCAGTCTCCTGTGGTTCATCCATATCTACCACTTGACCCTTAAATTTGTCAAGAAGAACGGTGGCGGGAATTTCAGAGGAATGTACTCCATAGAGATTAAATGAACGCCCATCATTCCCAACATCTTCAAGGATAAAGTAATCCTCTCCCGGATTTAGGTGAAGTTTCTCTGTCAGGAATTGCTTAAGAACGCAAACTCTATCCTGATTTGCATATTCTTTGCAATCAACGCCTATTCGGTCGCCGCCTCGTTCATCACCTCTTACCTTAAAAGACGTTTTGATTTTAGTCCCATTCATATTCATTTGGCTTTCCGAGAGTGCACGGAAAGTCAAGACTACGGGTATTTCTCCCGTTTCCCAATTATGATGGGACATGAAGACTTTGCCAAGTTCGACTTGCTTGCCATAGTCTTCACCAATATCATTGCTTCTTACACGTTGTATGTAAATCATTGCTGTATAAATTTGCCCCATTGTTCAGCAATTGCTTGCGCAAAACCCGGGAATGTTTTACTTCTTAGTTTCCGTCTTTCTTCAGTAGATATTCTTGTGTTGAATGAGTCTGAATACCATTTTGGCAGAGAGCGTCCACTTGATAACACAACTCTTTCGCCGGGATCTACAATATTGGTCGCAACAAGTGGCGGCAAATTGTGTAGCCAAAGACAGGTTTTTTTGGAAGCAGAGTCACCAAACCAAAAAGGCTGAACAGTCTGGTCAGGTTTACGATAGTTGGAGTTCATAACTCCAACTGGGTTCTCAATAGCCCAATGTTTTATACCCGTTTTTGTAAGACGGAGAAAAAACTCTATGGCTTCTTTTTGTTTTTGTCTGCGGCCAATATGATTGGGGTGCTCACGTCTCTCAGAAACAGGCAGATGCGCGTCATCGGGATGGTACATCCATCGTGCGCCACTGACAGAAAGGTATGTGCATGGCGGATGAGCTATCATTAGATCCCATTCTTCACCACTTGGCAGAAAGTATTCATGTCCATTTTCCAGATGTCCACCTTTATTGGCTATGATTTCAAAAACATCTTGATGAAAGTGCCATTCCGGATGTCCTCCGCTGCACTCCAGTATATCGCAACTGAATGCATTAAAACCTCTCTCTCGGAAGGCTTTGCATACAGCCTGACTTTCTTCACATGCTATTAAAATGTTCATGATAAAACTTTTGCTATACCATTTGCAATACCCTGTGCGAAAAGAACCGGCACTGCATTGCCTATCATTCTGTAGCACATGGCATTTGAACCAATAAAATCAAAATCCATAGGGAAAGTCATCAAAGTCGCAGCTTCCCTAATGGTGATACTTCTGGCCTGCGAAGCATCGGGATGTATAAACATATGGCCATCTTTACAGAGATGAGCTACGACTGTTTGAGAAGGTTTGTCCCAATCCAGACTTTTATATTTTGCGTAAAGTGTATGATGTCCGGTTACGTTAAAATAGAAATCAATCTTTTCCTTTTGAGATATATAATTTAGTTTTTCAGTAACCCAACGGCGATACACCTCTATATCACGGAGACTTAGGTAACGAGCATCATGTTGTGTATAGTTCGAGTCGGGATTTGTCGTATGTGAAATGTTTTTACGACCAATCTTTTTCGGTTGAGACAACGGATATAACGGCGGAAATTCTCCCAGAGCATCTCTTACCGTCAAGACTTCTCCTTTTTTTGCAAAACTGTCAATGGACGAATAAATATCATCTAATTTCAACATGGAATTCTGAGGAATACCAATCAAAATGACTCGCTTACGTTCCTGAGGAACGTGGTAATCAAGCGCATTAAAAATACACTTCCCAAGTTCTTCCGGCTTTCGTATGACATATCCAATTGATGCGAATGCCTCATAAATTCGTTCTGTAACCTTAACGCCTCCTGGATGTGCACTCAACATTCCGGGCACATTTTCAAATACAAAAAGTTTAGGTTTAAATGCATTGACAATTTTTACAAAACTCTCAAAAAGGTAATTCCGATAATCATCATTCATGCCGTTCTTATCCTGCGCACGACCATGAATTGAATAAGCCTGACAAGGTGGGCCTCCAATTATTATATCCACAGGAGAATTACCAATACGCCCTTTTAGACCGCTTAAGCAGATATCTGAGTCGTTTGTTGAACCATATAAGTCGATTGTATCCTCAGACCAATTACCATTTAATAGTTCATCTGTTTTCTGAATATCAAAATGAATAACATCTCTTTTGGCCTCCAGTTCTGAGTAACCCCACTTCTTGACTAAGCGATTTCTCAGAGATTCGACCATTGGCATCTCCCATTCAACATGAGCCAATGACTTAAATTTGCCAGTAGTAAGGAAGCCCTCGGAAAGGCCTCCGCAACCTGCGAATAAGTCTATGAAAGTGAATTTAGCCATTATTATTCGGGCATTCTTACGAGTTCTTGAATCTGCACATCAAGGAGCTCGGCTATCCTGAGAAGGGTGTCGAGGCTCGGTTGAATTGTGTTTGTGCACCATTTGGAGACAGTGGCGGGATCTTTACCGAGTTGTTCGGCAAGCCATTTATTAGTCCGCTTCTTCTCCACAAGCATGACTTTGATTCGGTTTATATCTTTGCCCATGATGTTTTGTCCTGTTCATTAATGCAAAGTTAATGATTTTTACCGAAAAGTCAGTTATGTCATGCCACAAAATTGAATGGCGCTTTCAATAAATTGCATTTCATGCAATGAAATATTATCTGAAATAGTCAGCTTCAGGTTCTGCTGCTATTGGCACATCGGTCTCTTCAAAGCTATAACAGCTTCCATCAGGCGATGTGATGCTAGTATAAATCTTATTGAGTGTTTCCTCGCGGTTCGCCTTGTTGCGCAGTTCACATTCCCATACACGTACTACTTTCCATCCCAAATCAAGTAATGCCTGCATAGATTCCCTATCACGCTCTATGTTGCGCTCAATCTTCTCTTTCCAGAACTCGACATTGGACTTTGGCAACCGGAAATACTTGCATCCCTCATGCCCATGCCAGAAGCAACCATTCACAAAAATTGCCGTCTTATACTTTGGCAAGACAATATCCGGTGTGCCCGGCAACTTTCTGACCTGAACACGGAACCGCAGCCCCCGAGAGAAAAGATACTTCCGCACAATCATCTCCGGCTTCGTATCCTTCCCCTTGATAGCCGCCATATTCCGGCTTCGCTGTTCAGGTGTCTTCACATCTGCCATAATTTTCACAAAGACAAATAGCCCATCAGTTGGCTGTTGAATGTTAGCTTGAGATTATATTATTTGCTCATTATTTGTCGTTTAATTTTGGCAATTGCACAGAAATATGGATTGACATCTTTACAATCAAGATATTCGCTTTCATTGACATTCCGTATAAGACATATAGAACAATACTCTTTATCTTCGCAATTCTTACATTTAGGAAAATCGTTTAGGGTTAAATTCCTTAATGCTAAGACATCAGATGAGTTCTTCCAAATATCACTAATTGATTGATTATTAACGTCACCCAATATACGACTTTGCCAACCTTCGCAAGGATATACTTTACCCAATGAAGAAATACATAAGGAGCTGTAGCATACCGGACATATGGATTTCAGAGATGGCGATTCTTCTTTGACAGGATTAGAATCTTTTGTATGCAGCTCATTTATCAACGATTCAACTTCAGGTAATTCTAATCTGAATCGCAGATTCTTACGAGAACCATCAAAACAGCCAAAAAGCATGTAGTCGCTGCTGGCTTCAATATTGTACGATTTTGCCCAACTTAAAACATCATGAAATGTGTTTCTGTTTTGTTTCATTATTGGGCAATTAATCTGCATGGGTATATTGAGATGGTAAAGGGTCTTAATCGCTTTTTTAGTTCGGGCACAACTGCCTTTTACGCCTGTAATTGAATCATGGATACTCTCGTCTAAAGAATAAAGTGAGGTTTGAACGCTAAGAAGAGGCGTTCTTTTAAATTCCTCAACGATGTCGTCTGTAATAGATATAAGATTAGAGAGAATGTTGATTGAAAGATTAGCTTCTCTGCATTTTTGTATAAAATATTTCAAATGAGGGTTCTGCATCGGTTCCCCACCACTCATTGTTATGTTTAGGACATTCAATTTCTGACATTGCGCAAGAATCTCATCAAATAATTCTTTAGTCATTACTTCTCCCTTTGTGTGATAAGGGAAATAACAGTGAACGCAATGCTCGTTACATGCACTAGAAATACTTAAATGAAGTCGGGTCAGACGGTTATTAGTAAACCAATTACTGTCAAATTGATCAGTATTATCCTTAATTGCGGTTTCCTCTATAGGAGAAGCTTGTAAATTTGCATAAGAAAACCAATCATCAGCATGGTCGCCAGCTGAACCATCTGAACATATTACAAAGCCATCTAATGACAATTCGTTTAAGAAATCTTTTGCGTCATTTTCAAGGGTGTGAAGGGGTATATCGGTGAATATATATGATAATTTTTTCGCTATTTCTCGTATCGTCTGAGGTCGATCGGTTAATATGGAGTAAAACACACTTCCCACTTTAGAAATGACTCGTTCTCCAACTTTCCGGCAACTCTTAACAGCAGTATCGTATCCAAAATTTCGGTTATCTGTAAGGTAGCCGAAACTCGGATAGTCTCTAAAAAGGATATGTGGTGATTTGTAATAATTCATAACAAAAAGCGGCAGCAATATAAGCTACCGCATACCATTGAGTGTTGATATATCAATGTTTGCCGGAAGGCTTTGTCGAACATGAGGGTCTTCCGCAGGGTTTCTTTGAGCAATCTGCCATTTGGAAGAAGCTCTTGACAAGGACAGTGGGTTTGTCGTAATTCATATGTGAAAAATTTAGTTGTTAAACATATACAAAGTTACAAATTATTTCGTTAATCGGCAAATATATGGACGAGAATATCTTTTTATGGAAAATGCAGCAGGAGTGCAGGATAGGATGATTAAGTATAGGTAAAACATAAAACGCCCCGGCAAGAGGGTGAGTCTTGTCGGGGCGTCGGTCAAGGGATTACGGGAACGTTAAGGTATGGTTAGAGTCGGATGCATGCGATGCGGCAGCCGGGGACTTGGCCGATAGGAAGGGGATAGCAGTCTTCGTCGGCGAAGTGGAGGAAACCGTGAGCCTTGGCGGTCTGTTTCAGCCAGTGGATGAAGGCTCTCATCTCGGCACGGATGACCTCTTGTGTGCCTCGGAAGCTGATGCGGATGATTATGAGTGTCATGTCAGGGATTCCGAGGTGGCCTTCGGAGCGTTCCCACATGCGGAACTGAATGGTGCGATCCTCGCCTAAATAGTGGATGCAGGATCCGACGGAGTTCCAGTTGAGTGTGGCTTCATCGGGGTCGCTGCCGAACACCTCGGAGATGTAGGCGCGGAAGTCAAGGAAGAAGTCCACGATTGCATCGCGGGTTGCGGATTTGATTTCTTGCATGGGATGTGCGAGTGTTAAAGGGTTAAACATGCGATTTTACATCCGGGCACCTGGTTCGGAGCGTCTGTAGGTGCGTGACTATCGTCAGCTATGTGGCGGAAACCGTTGGCTTTTGCCGCATCGCGTAGCCATAAATATACAGCATCGGCTTCTGCCTGAGGATTCGCCACGTTACCGGAGATGTAGAATACGTGGATGATGACGGTCATGTCGGGTATTCCGAGATGTCCGTTGGAGTGCTCCCATAGACGGAACTCGAAAGCTCGGTTCTGTCCATGGTATCGTGCGGTTGCGCCTACACAGTTCAAGTCGAGCATGAGCTGGTCGGGAGTTGCTGAATAGTTCTCTACCATGAAGTTTAAGAAGTCATAGTAGAAGGCCTTGATGCTCATCTGAGCACCTGCCGAGATGGGATTGAAAAAGTTTGCTTTCATGGGGTTTGTGAAGTTTGAAGTTTACCAAAGATGGTTGTTAGACTCAGGAGTCCACGGGTCAGAGGGTCGGAAATAAACATGGGTGCGGTCAGCGTTCTTACGGCGTTCAAGTCGGATAGTCATTGCCTTGATGCTATCCTGCTCCTGACGGTTGCCGACCATCATTGCCTCTTCTCGAAGCATCATGTTACGGATGCCTTCGGCGTCGTAGCTCACGCGCTCGTAGCGGTAGAGCCATTCGACTTTCTGAAGATGTTCGTTCTCCTTGTTGAGATTATAGCACCAGATGCCGAGACCGACTGCAATAAGCAATAAGGCTCCGGCAACGGCATACACCCAATTGGGAATTGCCGCCCATATAGCGCCATTGACGATGCTATACATCCGGTCTGTAAGCCGCTTTGCCGATTCATTTAGTTCGGTTATCTGGTTTGTGAACTCATTCTGGATGCCGTCGTGAAGTGCATTCTTCACATTCTTGTCGAGGCCGTCCTTGAAGGCTTTGGCGAAAGCCTCCGCCAGTTCTTTCGGGAACTGCGAGAAGTCAAGGCTTTTGAGTGCATCAATTTTCTGCTTGGCGAGTGCGGCCTCAACGAGCTTTTTCATCGACTCGTTAGTGGCGATGCTCGAAGGCAGCTCGACTTGAATTTTGTCGGGCACCGCAGGTTCGGCTAACGTCTGCTCCGGAGCTGATGCCAGCCGGGTATCAATGTCAGTGAGCAAATCCTTGTTCTCTTTCGCAATTTTGAGAAGGCCGTCAATCTTCTCATCCTGTTTCTTGACGATGGAATACATGTCTGCCATTATAGTGATCTTCCTTTCTTCTTTTTGGGTTTCTTTTTCATTCTGTGGATAAAAGCTTCTTCCTCGGGATCATAGCCGGGCCCGACTTGGAACAGTCCGCCCAAAGCCTGACAACCGGTCTCGATTATATTCTCTACCACATTGGCCACGGGCGATTCCTTAACCTTCGCCGTCACAGAAATCTGTGCCGGTCGCTGTGGTTGTGCCTCTATTATTCCTGCATTCTTGGCAAAGAATTTGTCGAGACGCTTGTAGGAAAAAGCGCGGTCAATCTTCGAACCGTTGAAGGTAAATTCGCCGTCGGAGAACCGTATGCCCTGCGGCTTGCCGGTGTCGCGGTCGTTGTAAAATTCGACTGTTATTCCGGCCGGAGCGAGGCGACAACGGAACTCATCCCACGATTTGCAGCGGTACATCGCCGCCTGAATCCTGGGCTTCATCTCGGCAATCGCGTCCTCATACAGCTTCTTTTTCGGCGAAAAAGTCAGTCCGTATTTCAGTTTTATTGCCTTGGTAGCATCACGGCTTTTGTCGAAATTATTGCTCTCGTCGATGGCTTTCCCGTGGAGATTCACGCGGTTATAGACGATATGGAAATGCGGCGAGGAGGTTTCGAGATGACGCACAATCAGATATTGCGTGTCCCGGATACCCATCCGTTCCATATATTCTTTCGCCAGCTGCACCATAAAATCATCGGTGAGACGGGGCAAATCCGCCTTGTCGAAACTCACGGCTATGTGTCCGATGGGCTTGCTGATTCTCTTGTTGAGGCTCGCCCCGATGTCGAAACTGTCCACAATTCTGCGATAATCGTTGCCGAGAATTCCGTCGGAATCTATTACTCGCCAAGTGTCGGCGGTGTACTGTTCCTTGTCATGGAACTCACGCATGACGTAGCCGACAATAGCGGCTGCGGCTCCTTTTGCGAGTATTTTTGCTATCATAACAGAGAGGAATTTGAGGTTCTCAACTTGCCAAGAGTGGCTAAAATTCCATCGAGACAAGCCTCCGCTTTTCGCTTTGTCGAGGGCCATGCATTAGCCTGACAAGCCTTGACCTGATCGTTGAGATTCTTGCCTTGGTACATCAGTTCTCGTATCGCCTCACGTTCAAAATCGGTGAGACGACCGACAATTGAGAGCCGGAAGGCTGCGATTCTAAGTAGCTCGGCAATGCTGACACCGGCAGCCGCAGCTTTGGCTTTTACCTCGCGTTCTTCCGCATCGGTGAAATTCACAGAGACTTTTCGGCCTCGTTTATCGCTGGATTCTTTTTTGGGGACGCCCTCGGAGCTTGACTCCGGGAGCGTCCTGATTGAACTTTCTCATTCGTTGGGTTGGGGATGGTGACCGCAGGGAACAGAGAGCGTCCGTCGGGATGCGAGGGGTTTCGGGTTGGGAATATTTTATCTCCCGAAACATACCCTTGCATCCCCAACTAATCCACTATCGTTTCTTAGTTGCGCGCTGACGATAACCGCTCCCTGCGGTCGGGTTAAACATTAGAGCTTGCGCCAGATTTCGATGTCGTCGGCATACTGTTTCAGATGCTCTGCGAGGATGGCGTTGGCATAGTTGCTGACGGTAGTGCCACGGTCGCCGAGGATTCTGGAAACGCGCTCAAGCTGGTCCCACAGGTCGCCTTCGATGTTCAGAGCATGACGGTTCACCAGCTTTGAAGGCATGAGATAGACTACCTTGAACTCGGCGAAGTCCGATTTGCGCTGTTGCTTGCCGATGCGCTGTTGTTTCGACGGCTCGGTTGTGGCGGTTACGGCTGTTTCTTCGGTTGCCGTCTGCTCGTTGTCAAACAGATTGTCGGCGTTGGCAGGAGTGGTGCTGTTAACAGTGTTATCGCTGTTGACTGTGAAAGTGGAGTTGATAGAATTATCTGATTTCATATCTACTTCGGACTTAGAGGGTGAAACATTTGAGTTGGTTGCATCGGTCAACTTGGTTGACTTGGATGCAGTTGTTGACGGAGTTTTCTTCGCAGTCATTGTTTTTCAGATTTTGTGGGTTTGTGAATAGTATCAGTATCCGGGTTGTACCGTTCAACTGACACGAGAGTGAGTTGTAGATCATCAATGAATTTCTGCAACATCGGGTTACGGCGTATCATGGCTTGCAGCACTGCCTGGTCTGGTTCGATTTGCAGGAGATAGTCTGCTATGTCAAGTCCTGCTGTTCGCTCGTTATCAGTGGCAACCTCTTCGAGAAAGTTGAAGATGCTTGCCTCGATGCCGAGATTGCGGAGCAAACTCAGTTTCTGCCGCCATTGGTCAGTCGCGCCGATGTCAGGATACAGGATAACCTGACGGCCGTTGATAACATGTAGAGCATCGGTATTGAAGCAACTGTTTTTACCACCTGTTGCCAGCCACACATATTCCGGCAGATAATATGTTGCCACAAGTGCGGTCTTTTCGCTTTCGACTATGGCAACAGGTTTGCCTCTGTTCATCGGCAAAAGATGTTCTCCGAAGAAACACTGACGCAGATTGAAATCAGGCAGTTGGAGCAACGAATGAGCTCATGTAACATGGTTGAACGGTTCCTTTACGCGCTTGCCTGATTCGGTATCGTAGAGCATCACTTTTCCGGTGCGGACGCTGCCGTTGATGTCGGTCTGCCAGAACACGCATGCCACCGGCCAGTGCTTCGATGTTCCGACGCGATAGTCTTTCATCAGTCGAAGAGCGTCCTCGGCTCCGAACTTGGAGCCGAGGAACAGATATAGATTGTTCTTCTCATAGCCGTGCAGAGTCTGTGCAACAGTCTCTGCCGCGATGATGGATGTCGGTTTTCGCTGCTCGGTCGGTTTGGCTCGCCATGCTGATGGAGTGGCGAAATCGCAGTGCTGTGGCTTTGATTGCGGATTGCGCTCAAAATATTCCTTTGGTGTAAGATGATAGCCACAGCTCTGTTCATGGTCGCATCTGCCCACATCATCAGGAAACGAGATTTGTTTCTCGGTGTCGATATATCGGCTGTCATCGGCTTGCCGCTTTGCCTTAGCAAAGAAACAACGCTTCTTATTACAGGCAGGGCAACAGTGACGGCTTCCGGCCCCTTTATAGGACTGGAGAATGAATCTATGATTGTTCATAGCGTTAATTATGAGATTTTGTGGTGCAGTTTGTGCAGTTTCCGCAGTTTACTTGATGAAACTGCCGGAACTGCGGAACCTGCAAGGGCTTAGAGTTTGAGATATTTGCCATGCGAGGACTTCTGGAACAGTTTGCCGAGATTATTTTTCAGGAACTCCATAAAGGTGCGCTCTGCCATATCATTAGCTTTTGCTATGGCGATGCCTTCTCCGGTCTCAAATTCCTGAGGGAGTGCGCTGACTATTGCCAACTGTTGCGCGGTTAACGACAGTTCCTTCAGAATTGTCTGTACCTTTACGGCAGATTCCTTGAAATACTCGGCGAGAGTAATGGCGCGTTCTACCGATATAAGGTCAATCATATCTTTGCCGGCATCATTGCACGCCCAGCGCGCCATCTGAATAATCAGACAGAATCGTATGGCGTAGATCTGTAGCTTGCAGTAGATGCCTACAATAGTCTCGTTTGGTTCACGGTCGCAGATGTCTGACAATTCATGCTGCCACTTGAACAGACGTATCATAGCTTCCTCGGTAAACGGTATGGCTATCGGCAGAATGTCGTTGTTCTCATCAACGGTAAATTGCAATTCCATGAGCCTCGATAAAATGCGCTGCCATTCAGAGGCCACATCGAATGTCGGTTGCTTCATCGACCACCGGGTAGAAGTTTCGTGGCGGAGCAGGACAAACAGAATGCGGTCTATGAAACCGTTGGCAGAGCGTTCACCTTTGGCAAGTTCGGAAAGAATGCGTTTCTGCATCGTACCTATGGATACAAACGGACGCTTGATGAAGATTGAGCTGCGTGAGCTTTAGCGGTCGGACATAGTAGGCTTGGCACTGAATACCGACAGCCAGAACTGCTCCTCAGAGCCGTTGTTGTAACGGTTGAAGTTCTTGACCCATGCCGACAGTTCATCCGAGAGGAGACACAAACCACGGCGATTCTGCGAATGGACGAGACTCAGCCCCTCCGGAGTAATATCAGACACAAGAAAACGATGGCGGACAGGTTCACGAGGGCAGACCTCAATTCCTTTTTCTGCACGTTCCTTCCGGCTCATGTCAAGTTGATCCTGATATTCCAGATACTGTTTCTCGTAAATCCGGTTTTGCTCATAGTCATGCTCCACAAACGGACGCATTGCAAAACTAAGCGGATGACTCTTGTTGGCCCCGGGCCTTCCGATTAGTGCCATATACAGGATAGCACTCTCGTCCCAGCCCTCTTTCATTCGCGCAAGATGCGTGTTGCCTATCGCTACCGACACTGCCACCAGCATAGCAGCCGCAACATAATCGACTGGAAATCCATAGCAGTCGTTCACCTCCCTGATGATACGTTGGATTTTGGAGGGATAGAGGCTAATGGGAAATCCGCCGCCGGTGATTGCGGTGCAGTGGCCGATTGCCTTGTCAAGCACGAGCTGAGGTGTAAACACATCGCTCATAGGCTAACGGCTCATGCGGTTTCGTCCGCCGGGACGCAGACCTTTGTTCATTTCGGCAACCATTTCATCATACTTCTCTTTCTGAGATTTCGGTTTGCCGGATGCCATATATTCCAAAAGCTCGCTCCTGATGAATCGCCATGCTTTGCCGCCGGGATTCTTATATGCCGGGATGATTCCGGCACGAGCCTTTTCATAGAGAGTGTTCTTGCACTCTCCGAGTAGTTTGCATGCCTCCTTCGCAGTGATGAAAGGAGAACTGTCAGTTGATGGGGGAGCAAGTGCGTTGCGCAGCTCATCTTGCAAGGCTGATACTCGCTCGATGAGATAGACTACCGCTTCGGGAAGTCTGTCGAAAGTCACGGGTGTTGTGAACATGAATGCAACCGAATCCTTAGGAAACCGTCGTGCCAACGTGGCACATCCGGGCTAAAGATTCGGTTGCAAATGTATAAGGATAAGAATAGGAGAACAATGAGTCCTAAAAAGCCTCAAAAGCATCTCCAAACTATCTCCAACGCCTCTCCGGTGGATAAAAACGCCTTCTCCAGCAGGAGATTTGTTGAGAGTGGTGAATTTTAACCGGCGAGAAGTTCATTATCAAGGCATCTTGAATTTTTGCCTTTTTTCATCTGCCGGTCAATGAAATTTTCAAATTCCTCTTCAGTCATGGGTTCATCGTCTTCATCATCTTCCACATCATCATTAGAGTAGTCGTAGTCCTCGTTGTCCCATTCATCGTCGTCATCGGGCCTTTCTTCGTCTTCAAACAGCGGAGGCATTCTCACTGGTCGATTTTCTGTTTGGATTGGAGTAATGGGGTCCGCTTCCTCATGAGGAGTCTCGATTGCTTGAGCTACGGTCGTCGGTCCAGCGTCTTCCGAGATATGACATGCTTTTGTATCCTTGATTGCTTCCGATTGTTGAACGTCGTTTGAAAGACGATACTCTTCAATCGAGAAATTATTGTCAAAGCGTTCTTCGATTTTGATCACTCCCTGAAGTGGATTCTGTTTGAGTTTCTTTGGAAGCTGATTGTCTGAAAGACCATCAAGATGGTAGTGGAAGGTGGTTTTCAGGAAGTAAGTGATGAAGTTGTTTTGTTTCCCGAAGAGTCTACCCATATTCCATCCATAGTGCAGCAATGACCATTTCTCGACCGGTGCGGAAACCTCGATTCTCTGAATTTTGCTCCCTGTTTCAATATCTTCGGAACTTCGAGGGTCCCAGTTGGGCGTGGAAGCTCTCTGAAATAATCCCAGACGGAAAAGAAGGGTCGGAACGTCTCGCTGTTTGATATAACTGCCAAGAACTTTCATTGTGTACTCGCAAGCGAATCTGTATTTGGCATCTTCCTGTGTTCTGACGAGTTCGCTTGCCGAATTTTTCATCTCGTTGATGTTTACAGAAACAAAGCCATCTTCGTCTTTTGTAATCGTTGCTCCGGTCGGAACGGCAACTTCACGTTTTAGATTAGACATTACATTGCGCATTATCTGCTCTAAATCATCGCGCGATACAGTAGCCTGTTCAAGCGGAACTGTCGTTTGTTCTACGGATGTTTCTTCTGTGATTGGTCGGGACACTGGAACTTTTACCATTTCCTCTTTCCCCTTTTTCTCGCCGATTAACGGCATATCTTGACCAGAGAGAAACTCAACGAGTATTGCATACAACGCAAGTCCGCCGATTATAATAAGGCAAAAGAACACATTGGCATTGAATTCTGATTCTCCTTTGGTCAGGATGGAATGGCGGATGACCAAAGCCGAAAATATATCGACTGCAATCACCAGCACAAGCAGCCAGGGATGATGGCCTTTGAATAGGTCTTTCATACGGTGGTTGTTTAATCTTATAAGTCTTAAAATTTGATGAGTTTAACAAACAAAGTTAAAACACGATGCCACTTCCTATTGTTCAGCAGAAATATAATAAAGCCATCCCACGGAATGCGAGATGGCTTTACTTGAAAGATAATGGATTATTTCAGGGTGATGGCATTGGATGCCTCGCGCTTTTTCTCGCTGACGACATTGGCGTAAATCTGTGTCGTCCTGACGCTTCGGTGCGTAAGCATCTTTGAGACAACATATACGTCAATGCCCAACGAGATAAGGATGGTGGCGAATGAGTGGCGGAGACAGTGAAACGAAAGTTTCTTCTCGATGCCCGCTGCCTTGACCCATTTCTTGAATGGCTGTTGGGCCATTGAACGTCGAAAACCTTTGAAGATTAGTCCTTCTCCACGCTCGCCGCAGTATTTGAGCGCTTCGTCGCTAACCGGGAGGGTGGCTTCTGTATCGGTTTTCTCAGTGCAAAGTCGAATGCAGTATCCGCCATCTGAACTACGCTCGATATTTTCCCAGCGCAGTTGCAGCAGGTCACTGAGACGCAAGCCGGTAAATAATCCGAACATTGATGCTCGTTTGAGAACAGGCACCTCACAGTCGGTTGCGTCGAGAACCTTCATCTCGTCGAGAGTCAGATACTCCTTCTTAACCTCCTGCCATTTGATGCCTTCAAGGAAGTCATTGACATTCTCGGTAATGTAGTTTTCCTTATATGCCATTTTCAGAAGGCAACGGAATGTTGACCAATAGTCCGCAGCCGAGTTGTTGGATAATGGTATCTTCTTATCAGGGTGACGCAGGTTGTGGGCATAGAGCAGATACTCCCGGAAGTCTTCGCACAGACTGGCGGTAACATCGCCGAATGTGCAGCTGCCGCCGCAGAACTTCTTGAAGTGGAGATAGACGCACATCCATTTGTCGTATTTGCTCTTCGCTTTCTTCTCGAAGTAGGCGAGGAAGTCCATCTTCAGTTTTGCCTTGTCAAGGAAGCCGAACTGCTCGTTGATAAGGCTCTGATAACGGATACAGCGGATTGCTTCGGCTTTCTCTTCCATTTCTTGATTGAAACGGCGTTGCATTTCGTTGGCGGGTTCCGCATAGATGACTATGCCGAGAGTCTCACGACGCGTCATCTTGTTGGTGTGGGGATTGCGTATCGCAGGGTAATAATCGAGATAGAGCGATACTTTTCCTCCGACATACGGGCGACGGCGGAGGAACACTTTGGTGCAGGTGTTTGTCATTGCTTTTATGGGTTTGATGGTTGATAATCAGTTGCAAAAGTAGTGGGAGAAACAAAGGAGAACAATACCGTCTCCAGCGGTTCCGATGTTTCTCCAAACTGTCTCCGCCAGTTATATCTCCGGAGAACCAAGCAGGGAATCAAGCTCCGAGCGGAGAATCAGCGTGTATTTGCCTTTTTTCTCACGGGTAATGTTGTGGTATTTCAGATAGTGGTGGAGCTGATCACGGGTCAGGTTGTATTTCGCCATCGCTTCGGGATAGGTGTAATACTCCGGTTCCTTTGGTGCGGTCTCGCCCTTTGCCAAGTCGAAATGATATTTGGAGTACATCACATAATTTCCCTGTTTCTTTTTCGGAATGCCTTCCTTCGACACGAGCGTATAGATGGCAGATAGTGTCATACCGTACTTGGCCTGAATATCCCCCGCGGTATACCATTCGGATATTTCTCCCTTTGGCTGTTGACTCGCAAAATAGTGGTCAACATGGCTGCGGCTCTAGAGCGTCTTACCTCGGCTCTGAGTTTTCGGCCAGCCCTCGCGCTCGGCAATCTTATACATTCCCGAATTTGACACGCCGTATTTCTCCTGTACCTCCTTCGAGGTATAGAACTCAGTGATGGGCGATTGTTGCCTTGTGGCTGAAGGCTCTTGGATTTCATGAGTTGAGAAGAGCGCATCTACGTCAACTCGTCTAATGAGGGTCTTTCGTTTCAACTTCCAGACCTTGATTACACCTCGGTTGATATAATTGTAGATAGTGACGTGACATACACCGAGCAAGGTGGCCGCTTGTGTAGGTGTCAGAAATTCCTGTTTGGCTACTTCTTTCTGAACAGATTGCTGATATTCATATTCTCGTTGGTATGATTCCAACTTTCCCTGACGCTTTCGTTCCTTGTATACGAGTCCCGAACATCGGTGGCTGCAATACTCCGCTGTTGTCTTACGAGCGATGAACTCGGTTCCGCACCAACGGCACTTCTTTTTGATTTCAATGTTGCTACTCATTTTTATTCTGTGTTAGTGTTTATTTCGCCGTTTATTTCGACAAAAGTGTTCATGGGCGTAAACTGACGTAAACCTACATAAACATCGTCCACGACCTTGCGGCACGCATTGACGGGATTGACCGACTTGATACAAATCGGGTACAAAAACACAGGTAAAAAGGGGTGAAAAGCGGTTATATTGCAGTATAGACACGAAAAAAGCCGCCCGATAACGAGCGACTTTTCAATATTTTACACCAGATGGCACCAGTTGTCACCAATAGGTTACTTGCCGATACAGTATGTAAGACAAAGCGAGCTAATATCTATGAATATCAACGAGATAGAGCGATATTTGCAAGGCTGATTGCAACGTTTTTACAACACTTTCGGGACAAATGATGCAAAACCGCCCTTTTGGGCGATTTTTATGCCTCACTTTCCCACGCAGAAGCGGGAGAAGATTGTGGTGAGGATTTCGGTGGTGGTTACTGTGCCTGTTATGGAGCCGAGATGGTGGAGGACTTCGCGGAGATCCTGGGCTATGAAGTCGCCGGAGATGTTGGAGGTCAGGCCGGTTATCACGCGCTCTATCGGGGGGAGGGCGTTGAGGAGTGCCTGACGGTGGCGGGCGTTGGTCACTATTATGTCGCCGGGATTGGTCAGGAGCGATTGCGCTATGCCGGTCAGGGTGTCGCGCAGCGTGTCGATGCCGGCAGATGTCCTGGCCGAGACTTCTACGGTCGTGGTGCCGGCGGGTATCATTTCAGCCGCCTGCTGTGAGGAGGCGACATCGGTTTTGTTGATTACTGCCACAAGGTGCTGATTGTCAGCTATGCTGTCAAGCCAATCAGCTTTCTGCGGGTTGACGGCATCAATCACGTGCAGCAATATTGTGGCGCGTCCTATCGCCTGCCGGCTGCGGTCTATGCCAAGCTGCTCGATGCGGTCGTCGGTGTCACGTATGCCGGCCGTATCGATGAAGCGGAATGTGAAATCGCCTATGTTGACGGTGTCCTCGATAAGGTCGCGCGTCGTGCCGTGAATGTCGGATACAATCGCACGGTCATCGCCCACAAGTGCGTTGAGCAACGACGATTTACCCACGTTCGTAGGTCCGATTATCGCCACCGGAATACCCTCTTTGATGGCATTGCCGCTGTCGAACGACGCGGCGAGACGGTGTATTTCATCGCGCAATTCCACCGCCTGTGCGTGCAGTTTCTGCCGCGACGCAAACTCCACATCCTCCTCCGAAAAATCGAGTTCCAATTCGAGCAGCGAAGCCAGTTCGAGCAGATTGTCGTGCATCGCGGCAAGCCGGCGCGAGAATCCGCCTTTCATCTGCTTTATCGCAATATCGTGGGCTGCACGGCTGCGCGACGCTATCAGGTCGGCCACGCCCTCGGCCTGCGCGAGGTCCATCTTGCCTGCGGCGAACGCACGCCGGGTGAATTCGCCATGTTCGGCGAGCCGCGCACCCGCCTCGACCAGCAGTCCCACAACGGCTTTCTGCACATACACCGAACCGTGTACCGACAGCTCCACCACATTCTCTCCCGTAAACGACCTCGGCGCACGGAATACCGCCGCCACACAGTCATCCACGACATCGCCCTGCGCGTCCACGATACTTCCGTAGTGAACGCTATGCGATGCCGCGTCGGCAAGCCTCTTGCCGCGCCACAATGTGTCGGTTATAGCTATCGCGTCGGTGCCGCTGACGCGTATTACCGCTATTCCCCCTACTCCTGAGGGAGTGGAGATGGCGCATATCGTATCTTTCTGTTCTGTCATTTCAGGTAGAATATTTTTCTGTAACGTGTGTGCGCACCCCTGATGCCGTGCTTTATTTGAGACGGCTCCAGCGGGTGAAATTTATCGTTGACTCCAGACGGGTTTCAATCGAATCGGGAAGCGACGAGAAGAAATCATGCCCCGTCAGAGCCTCGATTTCGTCGACGGTCACGGCCGCGGCCTGCATACCGCCCGGCACAGGCCCGTTGTCCACAAGAAAACCTATAGCCTGCGGAGTCTCCGCCCACGGCGAAAGTATCACCTTGAAAAAACGTTGCGGCACTGCCACGCGGCTGCTCCCTATATATTCGCGCGGCTGCTCCGTAAGCACCGGGCCGCACACAATGATTACCGCCGAATCCGCCACAACGCGCCCGCGGCATTTCTCCTCGATTTTCTTCCACGTGCCGCGGTTCAGGCTTCCGTCCTGCGGCGCGATGTTTGTCAGGCAGAAAGTCTCCTCCATAGCCCGCTTGTCCCACTTCATGTCGCCGGCCGGCGCCATGTGTCCGCGGTCGTATCCGCTGCCGCTGTAATCCTCAGGCCAGGCGCATCCCTCTATGTCAGGGTCATTGTAAAACCTGTCGGAACGCGATTCCGTGCCGGCCGCCTCATCGGCCGTAAGCTCCCACGCCACCCAGTTCGGTATGTGCAGGTCGGAGTTGAACGATACCGTCATGCCCTTGTAGTTGATTATCTCCTCCTTCAGTCCCGGGGCCGTCCGGACATAAGTAAGATTGTCGAACTGCTGCCGCCCCTCGCCCCGCTTATGCTGACTCAGCATATAGCGTGCGCCGGCAAACAGAGCCGCTACAATCAGCAGCAACAGCACTGACTTGTTCAGCGACTGCCTGCGTCTGCGTCGCGATGCCTGCCGCGTCATATATGTCGATTTCTTTCTGCGTTTCGCCATACTGAAAAAATGTTTTTCACACAGGTTTTGCCCATGTGTAATTGGCCGAACGGTGCCGGCATCCTTTAAGTCTCATATATATCGTCGTGACGGGACGAGCGAACATGTATAACGGCATCAGCCACCCTTTGACAGGCACATGCAGCGCTTTCGCCGCACGGCTCCACGCCACGGCCGCCAACACAATCCACGCTATCCCCGCCATCAGCAGCACGCACAGCGGAAGCAGATTAGGCAACAGCATAACGCCCGACGCTACCGTCGCCCCGAGCCATACCCACATCATAAGCGAGCCCGCTCCCATAAGCCTCCGCACGCAGTGGCTCAGCTTACGCCCCGTAAACTCGTGGCGCACACGCTCCGTGCTGTAACTGCCGCCGAAAGCCGCCACATCCATGCCCGTCTGCGTCTGCCCCGAAAGCTCCACGGCATAATTGCCGTCGCCGGTGATATGACTCAGGAAAATATCGTCAATACCGTGATGCAGACCCACCGAGTCAGTGAAACCGTTGTTGTCGAAGAACAGCTGGCGGCGGAACGCGAGATTGCATTCCGTGCCGCGGTACGCACGTCCGCCTATCGCGCTCGACAGGTATGTCACCTTGTCGGCAAGCATATTGAATCCGCTCATTCCGCCGGGCCGACGCGCTCCTGCCGGGAAACTCGAGCCGATCACCACATCCTTTCCCTCCGCGAAATGGCGCCCGATAACTTTCAGCCAGTCATACGACATTATCTGCGCGTTGGCATCCGTAAGCACCACATAATCATACCTCGCGGCCTTTATGCCGAGCGTCACGGCAAGCTTCTTGCGCGACAAGGCGTGTGCCTCGTCGGGCACATACGTCATACGCAGATTCTTATGCTGAACCGACAGCAGCGTCACCACATCCTCGGCATGCTCGCTGCGTCCGTCGGTAGCTACTATCACCTCAAACGGCACATCGAAATTCTGCCCCAATATGTCGGGCAGCATCCTTTCCAGCGCCCTTGCACTGTCCTTGCAGTACACTATCACCGACAGCGCCGGTATCTGGCGTTCCACGCCCCCGGCCGCCAATCGCGAGGTTAGCCGGTGATGCTTCACCACGCTTGCGATTTTGCTCCTGTATATGAAAATCAAATAGATTGCCGCCAGAAGCCCCACCCCCACAAGCGCCTGCGCAACATGTGAATAAATAATATCTACGTCAAAATTAAATTCCATAACGACTCGAAAAATATCTCACAAAATTACGAAAATTTTGTCATACCGCCATTACCCCCGCCACGTATTTTTCAACGACAGCACATCAACCCCGACAACAATTGATATGTTAAATTTACCATCCATACCCGGCCAAATCCCCTGTCCCATTATGCTCCTGTTCAAAAAAATAAAAAACAAAAGAACAAGAGCACAAAAGCCCAAACAAAAGCCCAAGATATTTTCCACCTGTACTCCTGTCCAATCTTTTGTTCCCTTGTTAAAAAATAGACAAAAGAACAAGAGCCTTAGAAAAGCACACAACGTCATCTTCTGTACTCCTGCCAAACCTTTTGTACCGTTGCTGAAAAAAGTTGACTCGGTCAGGTATTGTTACTTTCGGGTTGTACCGATATTCAGGTCGAATTTGTTATCTCGCGCAATCTTTTTTTACAGAAAATACCATGTGCGGCATCTCTACTCCGCGATAATGTTTGACAATTTTATCGACCAAGCTCATGCCATTGCGGAGCGCGACATTTTGAGATGCAATGTTTGTATCCCGGATAATGGAGTATAACTCATCAAAATGCAATTTGTTGAATCCGTACTCTCGACAAGCTGTCGCTGCTTCAGTAGCATAACCGTTATGCCAATGCCTGTAAGCAAACAAATAGCCTATCTCCGGAACCTGGACAGCTCTGTATTCCTGCATGGTAATGCCGCATTGCCCTATCATTTCTCCTGATTTCCTATTAAATACGCCCCATAAACCAAAGCCGTATTCCTTATATCGCCGCAGTTGATTTTGCATCCATGCCATGGTTTCTTCATCACTGAATGCACCATTGTAGGCATACATGACCTTATCATCCTGCAGCATCAGCGATAATGCGTCGATATCAGAAAGATTCATTTCTCGTAGTTGCAGCCGGTCAGTATTTAAAACGATATGTTTTGTATAGTTCATCATTTAATATTTGAATATTTATTATTGATTTTCCGGTTGCAAAATTACTGCTTTTTTAATAGACTCCTGTAAGGTCTTTTCCAGGTTTACACGGGTTAAGCGGATTTGATTGGCAAAATCAATGTAAACGGATATTCTCGGCTGTATCAGACAAATGAATGTATGGAGCGCGGCGGAGTAGGGGGAGCGCTTTGGTGATTGATTTACGGTATTTTAGCGTTACAACTCTGTCGGGCATTTCGAAGCTGTTACCAAACTTTTTTATAGGGCATGTGTTTTATTCATGAATCGGAAGCCGAGGACACTCTATGGAGTGTGCGCTGGTCGCACAAGCGGCAGTGATATTCTTCCCGGGATTTTCATGAGCACTGCGAGACATACGGTTGCCTGACTCTTTATAAACTATGATTTTTAACGTTTAAATTCCTAAAGTATTATGAACACTGCCCCTCTACAAGGTATTAAAGTGGTTGACTTAACCGAGGTCCAATCCGGACCGTCATGTACACAATTGCTTGCTTGGCTTGGCGCCGAAGTCATTAAGATAGAACGTCCCGGCAAAGGCGACGCTACCCGTAAGGAACTCCAGTTTGACCCTGATCTGCCAAGCTACTACTTCCTCCAGCTCAATTCCGACAAGAAGTCAATCTCGCTTGACTGCAAGACTCCTGACGGAAAACAGATTCTCACCGACTTAATCAAGGAAGCCGATATATTCGTGGAAAACCTTCACCCCGGAGCTGCCGACAAGCTCGGTTTCAGCTGGGAGGCCGTACACGCTCTCAACCCCAAATGTATCTACGGAACAATCAAGGGTTTCCCCCTCTCTTCAAAATACAAGGACCTCAAGGCCTACGAACCTGTAGCTCAGGTGACGGCTGCCGCCGCGTCGACCACCGGATGGTATTCGGGTGAATATAATATCCCTACCCAGTCGGGCGCCGCTCTTGGCGACTCGAACACCGGTATGCACCTCTGCATCGGTCTGCTTGCCGCATTGCTGCAGCGTGAAAAGACCGGCGAAGGCTGCTTCGTATATCAGTCGATGCACAATGCATGTCTTAACCTTTGCCGTATCAAGACTCGTGACCAGCTCACCCTCGACAAAATCGGTTATCTTACCCAGTTCCCGCAGTACCCCAATGGTAAATTCAACGGTACCGTGCCCCGTTCAGGCAATATCGAAGGCGGCGGCGTGCTCGGATGGACTTACAAATGCAAAGGCTGGGAAACCGACGACAACGCCTATGTATACGTCATACTCCAGCGTGAGGCCAAATCGTTTGAACTCGCATGCAAGGCATTCGGATTTGAGGACTGGCTCACCAATCCCGACTTCAACACCGCCGATGCGCGCGACCGTCATAAACAGGAAATCTGGGCGCGTATACAGCAGTTCTGTATCGACAAGGACAAATATGAAGTCACTGAAATCCTGTCGAAAGCCGGTGTGCCGGTAGGTCCTGTCATCTCTACTAAGGAACTGATGTCGGACGAGACACTTTACGACGGCAACACCCTCGTCAAAATCAACCAGGGTGGCAAAATCGGCGAATTCGTCACCGTCGGCGTGCCTTTCACGATGTCAAACTTCCAGCCTGTCTACGGCCCGTGTCCCGACCTTGGCGGCAACACTGCCGAAATCCTTACATCACTCGGATATTCTGAGCAGCAGCAGGCCGAGTTTGCCAAAAACGGCACTACCGAGCCTCTTCCCAAGCCTGCACAGCCCGCGAAATAATTATTCCGGCAACGCGTTTGCACCGACATATACATCAGGCCTGCCGTCGATTTCCCGCGGCAGGCTTTCCGGACAAACAGGATACATTTACCACCTATGACAACAACGCAGGCTCACGCAGCCTTCCGTGTCATAATATAAAATTTTCAACTATGTCAACTACAACATCAGGGGCAGCGACGCCCCAGGCGGCTCCACATTTTCCCGAACAGGTGACAGGCATGTATATTCTTGCCCGCGCTCTCCGCGAGGTCGGTCTCGACACGATGTACGGTCTGGTCGGAATCCCCGTTACCGAAGCCGCATATATATGCCAGGAACAGGGCATCAAGTTCGTTTCTTTCCGTTTTGAGCAGCAGGCCGGTATGGCGGCCGCCACCCACGGCTACCTCACCAGGAAGCCCGGAGTGCTCCTTACCGTATCGTCATTAGGATTCATGAACGGTCTGACCGCCACGGCAAACGCTACCGTCAACTGCTACCCGATGATACAGATTTCGGGTGCCACCGACCCCACGATGGTCGATATGAAGATGGGTACCTACGAAGAACTCGACCAGCTCAACACAGCTCGTCCGCTTGTGAAAGCAGCTTTCCGCTGCAGCAAGGCCGAGGACATACCTTCGGCAGTGGCAAGAGCTTACCGTGCAGCCGTCAGCGGCCGCCCCGGCGGAGTATATATCGACATGACAACTCCCGCGCTCGGTCAGGTGATGAACCGCGAGGACGCCGAAAAGCTGTTCTATAAACCTGTCGACGTATATTCTCCCGTAGCCCCCAATCAGGCATCGGTCGACCTTGCGGTCAAAACCATCCTCTCGGCCAGACATCCGGCCATCCTTCTCGGCAAAGGAGCGGCCTACGCGCAGGTCGACGACAAAATCAAGACTCTTGTCGAGAAATACAATATACCGTATCTGCCGATGTCGATGGCCAAGGGGCTTATGCCAGACAACGGACCCCTCAGCGCGCTTTCGTGCCGCTCCACCATCATGGAGCAGGCCGATGTCGTTGTCGTGATAGGCGCCCGTCTTAACTGGATGCTCTCGTTCGGAAAAGGAAAATGGAATCCCGCTATCAAATTCGTCCAGCTCGATGTCGAGCCTCAGGAGATAGATGTCAATGTCCCGATAGCGGTGCCTGTAGTAGGCGACATGAGCCTCTCGCTCGATGCCATTCTGGCCGGACTTGAAGGCAAAACGATGTCAGCCGACCCGGCATGGGTCAGCTCGCTTCAGGCTGAGACAAAGGGCAAAAACGCGAAATTCGCAGCCCGTCTGGCCGAAAATGCCAAGATTATGCCTATGACCCACTGGTCGGCACTGAGCGCTATCAAGCCGATTATCGAGAGCAACCCCGACGTAATACTCATCAACGAAGGAGCAAATACGCTCGACGACACACGCGATGCCATAGACATGAGTCTGCCCCGTCACCGCGTAGACTGTGCGACATGGGCAATCATGGGCATGGGCATGGGGTCGGCAATAGGTGCCGCCGTAGCCACAGGCAAGAGCGTAGTGGCCATAGAAGGCGACAGCGCGTTCGGCTTCTCCGGCATGGATTTCAGCACCATCGTCCGGTTCAATCTCCCCGTCACTGTCGTCATCTTCAACAACGGCGGTATCTACAACGGCGCGGGTGTCAACATGAGCGGCGGCAGCGATCCTGCTCCTACCACTCTCGACATTCATGCCCGCTACGATAAACTCGCTGAGGCTTTCGGAGCCGACAACTATTATGTCACCACTCCGGATGAACTTTCCGCCGCGCTGACAGCAGCCATTGCGTCGAAGAAGCCATGCCTTATCGACGTCCAGCTCGCCTACAACTCCGGCAAGGAGAGCGGCCATATCGGCTACCTCAATCCGGCTCCCCTGCAGCAGGTGACAGTATGATAAGTAATCATAATCAACGATATTTATTAACAGTGAATTTGTTGTTTTGACAATTTATGGGGGACAAACGAAAATGCTGACTTTCCCACGAATTACTGAAATCTGACAAAATCTCACGCTTCTAAATCTATTTATTATGGACCTTTCCCACATAATTTTGTATGCGATTGTCCCTATCATCGTAGTGATGTTAGCCGGATATCTCTCGGGCAAGAAAGGCATTTTCAACGGTCAGGACGCCAAGAAATTCAACAAGGTAGTGCTCGACTATGCATTGCCGGCCGCATTGTTTGTCTCCATCGCCCAGGCCAACCGCAAGATGCTGGCCGAGGACCTGAAGCTCTCCATCATCTCTCTTGTCGTGCTGATGCTCTGTTTCATGATAGTGTATTTCGTGTTCCGCTACTGCTTCAAGAAGAACACCCAGGCCGATGCGGCAGTGTCGGCGTTGATCAGCGGTTCGCCTACTATCGGCTTCCTCGGATTTGCGGTGCTTGAGCCTATATTCGGCACCAACGCATACGTGGCCCTCGTAGTCGCCATCGTAGGTATCGTGGTCAACGCTGTCGGTATCCCGGTAGGTCTGGCACTTCTTAATGCCGGCAACGCGAAAGCCGCCGGTAAGAAGGAAAGCCCCTGGAAGCCGGTGATACATGCGCTCGAACAGCCTGTGGCGTGGGCGCCTATCCTCGCCGTCATCTGGGTTGTGGTAGGCATTCCGTTCCCCAAATGGCTTGCCCCGTCGTTTGACCTTATCAAAGGCGCCAACGCATCGCTGGCAGTGTTCTCGGCCGGTATAACCCTTTCGGCCGTTGTCATCAAAATCAACTGGCAGGCGATACTCGGTTCTATCCTTAAGCTCGTCATGATGCCGGCCATGATACTTGTCGCCGGTCTTATATTCAAGATGGAGCCTGAAAACCTCAAGATGCTTGTTGTGGCAGCCGCTCTTCCGCCGGCATTCTCAGGTATCATCATCGCCGACGAGTACGACACCTATGTCGCTACCGGTACCACCTCCCTTACCCTGTCGGTAATTCTCTTCATGGGATTCTGCCCGTTATGGCTCTGGATTACCGATGTATGCTGTAAAGCGTTCCTGTAAGCGGCAAGTTAAAATTTGTTTGACACAGCATTCCGAAGGGCGTGAGCGGGTGTTGAGGCACTCCGCCTCGCCCTTCCGCATTTATTCAGATGATTGACAGATATGGATAGCCAGAAAAAGAAGATCGTCGACGGTGGCACCGCTGCCGCTTACGTGGCCTACGCCATGAGCGAGATGGCTACGGTATATCCCATCACACCGATAGCCGAAATGGGTACCACAGCCCAGAAATGGGCACTCGAAGGCATTACGAATTTCGAAGGGATGCCGATGGAAGTACACGAACTGGAATCGGAACTCGGAGCCGCGGGCGCCACGCACGGCGCGCTCTCGGGAGGTACGCTCGCCACTACGTTTACCTCCTCGCAGGGACTGATGCTTATGATACCCAACATGTTCAAGATGGCGGGAGAGCTGCTGCCGGCTGTATTCCATATCGGATGCCGCTCGGTTGCCACGCACGCACTGTCGATATTCGGCGACCATTCCGACATCATGGCTACGCGTTCCACAGGCTTCGCCATACTTATGTCGGCCTCCGTGCAGGAAACCCACGACCTTGCCATTGTGGCGCATCTCGCCGCTGTCGACGGCAGCGTGCCCGTGCTGCACTGCTTCGACGGTTTCCGCACCTCCAATGAGATGTCGACAATCAGCATGCTCCCATACGAACAGATTTTCCCGCTGATTGACCGTGAGAAAATTCTGAAATTCCGTCAGCGTGCCATGAACCCCGAGCATGCCGATATACGCGGCACCGCCCAGAATCCCGATGTCTATTTCCAGAACCGCGAAGCCTGCAACCCATACTACAATGCGTTTGCCGGAGTGGTGGAGCGTCAGATGGAGCGGGTGGCTGCCCTGACCGGACGGCCGATACATCTTTTCGACTACGTCGGTGCACCTGATGCCGAAAACATAATCGTCTCGATGGGTTCGAGCTGCGAAGTCATAGAGGAGACGGTCAGTTATCTCAATGCGCGCGGCTACAATGTCGGTGCGGTCAAGGTGCGCCTTTACCGGCCGTTCGCCATCGACAGTTTCCTTTCCGTCATACCTCCGACGGTGAAGCGAATAGCTGTGCTCGACCGTACGAAAGAGCCGGGTGCCGTCGGCGAGCCGTTGTTTGTCGATGTGGCGTGCGCCGTGCAGCAGTCGGGGAGACAGATAAAGGTGATTGGTGGCCGCTATGGGTTGAGCAGCAAGGAATTCGACCCTACGATGGTGAAAGCGGTCTACGACCACCTCTCCTCACCCGAGCCGTTCACGGGATTCACTGTCGGAATAAACGACGATGTCACTCATCTGTCGCTTCCGGTAGCCGACCCGATATTCATTTCACCAGCGGGAATGATACAGGCGCAGTTCTACGGCATAGGAGCCGACGGCACTGTCGGCGCTACGAAGCAGGCCGCTTCGATTATCGGCGACTCCGACAAATATTACGCACAGGCCTATTTCCAGTATTCGGCGAAGAAATCGGGCGGATACACGGTGTCGCAACTGCGTGTGTCGACAGCTCCTGTCAAGAGCGAATACTGCATCGAGAAGGCCGACTATGTGGCCTGCAACAAGGATACCTACGTCAGGAAGTTCGATTTGACAGGCAATCTGAAGGATGGCGGCATATTGGTGCTTGCTTCGTCGTGGAATGTGGATAAGATGACCGAAATATTTCCCGCATCGCTCAAGCGCGACATTGCCCGTCGCGGCATAAAGCTATATAATGTCGATGCCGCGGCAATAGCTCATGCGGTAGGTCTCGGCGAGCGTATCAACACGATAATGGAGACGGTATTTTTCAAACTGATGCCCGTCATACCGTTCGATACCGCCTATGCCGACCTTAAGCAACGCATATCTACTGTCTACCGTCATGAGGGAAATGCTGTCGTCGAAAGCAATCTTGCCGCAATATCGCAGGCAGCAGGGGCTATAACACCTGTTGCCGTGCCCGCCGGCTGGGCCGATGCCGTCGACGCACCGCAGACGACTGCGGGCCAATTGCCTGACTTTGTCGCAAAAGTGGCTCAGCCTTGTCTGCACAGGAAGGGCAACGAATTGCCCGTGTCGCTGATGTCGCCCGACGGGTTCACTCCTACGGGAACGACAGCCTATGAAAAACGCCATATAGCGCGATATATCCCGCAGTGGAACGTCGACAAATGTGTGGAATGCACAGAATGTTCGCTCGTATGCGCCCACGCGTCGATAAGGCCCTATCTGCTTGACGCCGGCGAACGTGCAAAGGCTCCCACCGCAATAATAACAAAGGAGGGGAAAGGTGCTCCGGTGCTGCATGATTACCAGTTCCGCATACAGGTATACCCCGAGGATTGCACGGGGTGTGAATCATGTGCCGTAATCTGTCCCGGAAAGGCGCTTACAATGGTGCCGATTGAGCAGGACCTCACGGCCGAGATTGCCAATCTCGACTATCTGCAGAAAAACGTTACCGTCAAGGATAATCTTATTCCGCGTGACACAATCAACGGCTCGCAGTTCCATGAACCGCTGTTGCAGTTCTCGGGAGCTTGCGCCGGATGCGGCGAGACACCATATGTCAAACTCCTCACGCAGCTTTTCGGCGAGCGTATGATTATCGCCAATGCCACAGGATGCTCCTCAATCTGGGGTGCTGACTTCCCTTCGATGCCTTATGCGGTCAACAGCCGCGGTCTCGGTCCGGCATGGGGCAATTCGCTCTTTGAGGACAATGCCGAATATGGCTACGGTATTGCGGTCGCTGTAAAATACCGCCGCGAACGTCTGGCAAAAAGCGTGTCGGCTCTCATCACCTCACCCGATATGCCTGACGCCGTCAGAAACGCCGCCTCACAGTGGCTTGCCGCCAAAGATGACCCCGACAAATCGTACACTTTGGGACAGGAGTTGCTCGATGCGATGTCGAAATCTCCGTCATCACCGGTCTTCGACCAAATCATGCCCCATAAGGACCTTCTCGGAAAGAAAACCGTGTGGGCCATAGGGGGCGACGGATGGGCCTACGACATCGGTTTTGCCGGGCTTGACCATGTGCTGGCTCAGAACATGAATGTAAATATCCTCGTCATGGACACCGAATGCTATTCCAACACCGGCGGACAAATGTCGAAGGCTACCCCGCTGGGCGCTATGGCGAAATATGCCGCCGACGGCAAACGCAACTATAAAAAAGATCTCGGCCGCATGATGATGGCCTACGGCAACGTGTATGTGGCTTCGGTAAGTCTCGGATACGACTATCAGCAGGTTATCGACGCGATGGTGGAGGCCGAGGCATGGGACGGTCCGTCGATTGTGATAGCCTACTGTCCATGCATAGCGCATGGCATACGTGCCGGAATGAGCCATACCATAGTCGAGGAGCGGCTCGCCGTGCAATGCGGCTACTGGCCGTTGTACCGCTTCAATCCGGCGCTTGCCCGAGAAGGCAAGAACCCGTTGACGGTGGACTATACAAAACCCGACGGCAATCTCATCGACTTCATCAACGGTGAAGACCGTTATGCCGACCTGAAGATGACCGACCCCGAGGAGGCTTCCATACTTCAGCCCGAATTACAGCAACATTGCGACTATCTCTACGACCTCATGACCTCACTGTCGGCAATTTCGCCCCAATCGGAGAATACCGCGCCGACGGCACACAATTAAACGGCCTCACTTCCGTTAAGTAATTATAGGGGAGTGGCGCGGCAACGTCACCGCGTCATTTCCCCCGCTACTGACCGGTATGAAAACGATAACCACCGCCCTTGCCATTCTCTCGTCATCTCTTTTGATTGCATGCGGTTCGGCCGATGACGAGATGGGGATAATATTGTCGATATGGGAGTAAGAATGGAGCGGTTTAAACGTTGGGTAGCTTCGCTGTCGTTTCGGAGCGGTCTGGTTGTCGCCGGATTTTGTGTGTTATTTTATATCCTGTCGTTTGCACAGATGCTTCTGCCGGTATCGGCCACCGTTAAAGGGACATTATGGGTAATACTGTTCGGTCTTGCCAAGACCGCGCAGTACACGGCTTTGCTCATATTGGGCAAAGCCGGTGTGGCGAGGATAAAAAGCTATTTCAGAAAATCATCTGCTGCCGGCGACTGAAGCCGTCTTGTCGAGAACCATGATTTTTATGGGGCATGCGAGGGCGCATTTGCCGCATTTTATACAGTCGGGGTGGAGATAGCCCGACTCCTGTCCGCGGCTGTCGTAGGGCGTAAGCTGCATGGGGCATACGCGCGCACAGCTCTTGCACTTCATCTGGCATGTCGAGCTGACAAATATCCGTTTGTACTTCTCCGGCAGTTTTCCTTCGCGGGGTGTCACCCACGACGACAGCGTACCCATAGGGCAGAACGAGCACCATGTGCGCGGCGCGAATATGAATGAAAGCGTTACGCCTACGACGGTGGTGACAAGTATGATGGTCCAGAACACGCGTCCCATTGCATCCCAGTCGCCCCATGCGCGATACATCTGAATGCCGAACATGGTGAAGATAAACAGTACCATGAAGATGCGGAATCCGCGCTTACGCACAAATGCCGGAATAGGCTTGTGGGGAGAATACCGCGACAGCAGCCGGTCGTAGAAATTACCGCGCGGACAGGCATTCCCGCACCACCAGCGGCCGCGGCGCACGGCGAATGCCACCGGAGCAATCATACATATCAATGCGAGAAATCCTATTACGGGGAAAAAGTATCCCGCGATGAGGTAGGCTATAAGTATCAGGTAGAGTGGGTAGCCCTTTACTTCAAAATGACGGTGAAATCTCTTTTTTGCCATAAAAAAAGTCGTTTATTGCGTAGTTTTTAATAAATTTTATTTCTCAGCACAAATTTAGCGGTTCTATTATAGGCTTACAAATGAATTTGTCTATCTTTGCATAGAGACATTCTATTGTTATGACATTGCAGCAACTAAAATACGTAATAGCAGTTGACCGTCACCGAAGTTTTTCAAAAGCAGCCGAAGCATGCGAAGTCACTCAGCCCACTCTGAGCGGTATGCTTGTAAAACTTGAGGAGGAGCTTGACGTGCGCATATTTGACCGTACAAACAAGCGTGTTACCCCGACTGTCATCGGTGAAAAGATTATACGCCAGGCCATCAGGGCGGTGGCAGAGGCCGAGCGCATATCCGAAATCGTGAGCGAGGCGAAAGGCTGTGTAAGCGGACGGCTCTCCGTATGCATCAGTCCAGGTATCGCGCCATATCTCATACCTTCGTTCATACGCATATATCTTGTAGACTATCCCGAAGTGGAACTGAACATAGAGGAGATGAAGGCATCGTCGATGATTGATGTTCTCAGGAAGGGAACGGCCGATTGCGGCATCGCTACTGCCGGCCATGCGGCAGAGGGTATATATGAGATACCGCTCTATACGGAGCGCTTCATGGTATATCTCTCCGAAAACTGCAGCCGCCGGCTGCCGGCATTCAGTCCCGACAATCTCGAGCATGAGAACATGTGGATAATGAAGGAGAGCCAGTGTCTGCGTCAGAGCGCTTTCAGTTTCTGCAAGGAGCGTGCCAAGGGGCATCATATCTATGAGGCCGGCAATATTGAGACGCTTATCAGGATTGTTGACGAAAACGGAGGTTATACCATAATCCCCGAGATGCATCTGCCGCTCCTTTCCGAACGTCAACGCCTCAATGTGCGCCATATCGACGGCGACCGGCTGTCAATGCGCCGCATATCAATGTATATAAAGGCCGATTATATCAGGGGCAAAATGCTCAATACGATAGTCGATACCCTGACAAAGTTTATACCGGCAAATATGTTTGAACCGAATATCCTTAAATACGGCATAAAGCTTTGACCTTTGCCGTGTCGGATTGTAATAAGATATATCACACATGACCCCGAGAGAAAAACGTATATATAAGGTGACACTGACCGGTTCGGCTGTCAACGCGATGCTCATCGTGCTTAAATTTGTTGCAGGTATCGCGGGACGCAGTTCGGCCATGGTGGCTGATGCCGTGCACTCACTCAGCGATTTCATCACCGACGCCATAGTCCTTATTTTTGTGAAGATTGCCGGTAAACCGCGTGACATAGGTCACGATTACGGCCATGGCAAATATGAGACGCTGGCTACACTTGTCATAGGCCTTATTCTGGCTGCCGCAGGCATCGGATTGATGGTAAACGGCATAAAGGAAGTTATTGACAGTATGGAGGGAGTTCGGCCGCCTCGTCCCGGAGTCGTGGCGCTCATAGTCGCTGTTGCGTCGATAGTGTCAAAGGAATGGCTTTATCGCTATACGGTGAAAGCCGGTAAGGAGACCTGTTCGGCTGCCGTCACGGCCAATGCGTGGCATCACCGCAGCGATGCGATATCGTCGGTAGGCACACTTGTCGGCATAGCAGGTGCTATGTTTCTGGGGGAGGACTGGCGCATACTCGACCCTCTAGCTGCAGTCATAGTCAGTCTCTTCATTATAAAAAGCGGCTATGATATTGTTCGTCCGTCGGTCAGTGAACTGCTTGAGGCATCGCTGCCTGAGGATAAACAGAAAGAGATTGTAGAGCTTGCTGTTTCTGTCCCCGGTATTGAATATGTCCACAATCTGCGCACACGCCGTGTCGGCAACATCGTAGCCATCGACTTCCATGCCAAGATGGACGGCAACATGAGCCTCTCCGAAGCCCATGCGCTTGCCACCCGCGCTGAGAACGCCATAAAGCAACGTTTCGGAGCAAATTCAATAGTCAATATCCACATGGAACCAATTCCGCCCGGCGCATCCGCCGCCCGACAGCGATGTGAGAAACTGAATAAATGAAAATCATTTATGAGATTCCAATGAAAAACGATATTGATATAAGCGCCCTCCACACTACTCCATTGGGATTCGACCGGATAAGACGTAATCTACAGCTTCCCGGTTCAGCCGACGTCGTAGCCCTGTGCCGCGGAATAGTGTGCGACAGTACGGCATTGATTGAGCGCAAGGGGAAAAATTGGTATATTACCGCACGTCAAATCAAAATAACAGTCAACGCCGGCAGCCACACCATAATAACCGCAAAGAAATCGGAGTAAAATTGTATTGTGATATTTCTGCACGTGAACGGGTTATGGAAAACGGTTTTGACGGTTGAAATATTTTTATTACTTTTGTAGGTTAATCGTTGCCATGTGATTGTGCTGCACGACAGCATGCATGGAATATAACAAAATTTGGAAAATACTTGAAAATGCCGGAAGGTGTTGCACAACTGCGTAATTTCGGTCAGCATTGTAGGGACGCACGGTCTGTGAGTCCGGTAGTCAGCTGATGGTCAACGCGCATTTCACGGACGCACAGACCGTGTGTCCCTACTGCTAAAGTGGTTGCGACACGTCAGTGCAGTGAGTAGGTATCGGGAAAAATGAAGCAATTGGAATAATAATTTCATACGTCAATATAGATATGAATTTTGCAATAATAGCCGCCGGTGAGGGTTCGCGGCTCCAGCAGGAGGGTGTCGCCACTCCAAAGCCGTTGGTCTCGCTCAACGGACGTCCGATGATAGGACGACTTATCGATATATTCGTCAACTGTGGCGCCGAATGCATCTCGGTGATTGTCAACGAGCAGATGACGGAAGTGAGGGAATATCTCGAAAATCTCGCTGTCAGTCTGCCTGTCGAACTGCGGCTCGTGGTCAAGTCGACCCCAAGCTCCATGCACAGTTTCTATGAAGTGAGCAGCGTGCTTCCCGAGGGACGTTTCATCCTCACGACCGTCGACACCATATTCCGCGAGAACGATTTCCGCCGCTATGTCGAGGCTTTTGAAAAGGAAGGGGAGGATATCGACGGACTGATGGCCGTGACATCATATATCGACGACGAGAAGCCCCTTTATGTCGATGTCGACTCGCAGATGCGCATCACGGCGTTCAACGACGCGCCGTCGGCCGATGCGAAATACATATCGGGCGGCATATACGGTCTCGACCATACTGCGGTCGATGTATTGCAGAAATGTATCGACGGCGGAGTGAGCCGCATGCGCAATTTCCAGCGTGCGCTCGTGGCCGACGGTCTCAACCTGCATGCCTGCGACATGGGCAAGATAATCGATGTCGACCATCAGTCGGACATCGAAAAAGCCATAGCGCTTATCAACGGATAAATAACAGTTACTTAATAACCACCAATCATGGCTGATATAAAAATAGCGGCAATCATGCGTGCGGGAGCCTATTCTCCCAACCATATAGGCAACGATGCCGCGATTCTCAATGCCGTCACCGAGCAGCTGCGCAAACGAGGCTGCGAGGTCAACATCTACTCCGAGGAGCAATTCATCAACGGCAACGTCAAGGAAGATATAATCGTCAACATGTGCCGCGAGCGCCGTTCAATCGACCTGCTCCAGAAACTCGAGGACGAAGGACGTCTCGTCATCAACTCCGGCCACGGTATCGAAAACTGCACCCGCGAACGCATGACGCGCATACTCATGGGGCACAATATCCCTTACCCCGACAGCCTCATGGTCGACACCGACGAGGTCGTGAAGGGCAAACTTATCAAGGAGGGCTTCACGCGCTGCTGGATCAAACGCGGCGATTTCCATGCCATGCACAAGGAGGACGTATCCTACGTGCGGCATCCCGAGGAGGCACAGGAGGTGCTTCAGGAATATTTCCTGCGAGGCATCAAACGTGCCGTAATCAACAAACACCTTGTTGGCGACCTCATAAAGTTCTACGGAGTGTCAGGTTCGCGTTTCTTCTACTGGTTCTATCCGTTTGACGAAGGACACAGCAAGTATGGACATGAAGCCATCAACGGCAAGAGCCAGGGGCTTGAGTTCGACAAGGACAAGATGCGCGAAATCTGCCAGAACGCATCCGATGTGCTTGATGTGAAGATATATGGCGGCGACTGCATCATCTCGCCCGAAGGTGATATACGTATCATCGACTTCAACGACTGGCCCAGCTTCGCGCCGTGCCGCGACGCCGCAGCTCCACATATCGCCAAGTATATTCTCTCGGCCATCAAACAGCGCTGAGTACCGGCCTCTCCCTCCGACAACCGTATAAGCCGGCCGACTACGGAAAGCCGCGCATCAGTATAAAGAGAAAACGAAATCAGCAAATGAGTCAACAATCAACGCAATCGCGAAAAAACGCTGCCGGACAGGTGTCGTACCGCGACACACTAAAGTCGATGGACACTGAAGAACATATCGATCTCTGGTTCTACCGTCCCATCGGCTATATGTGGGCCAAGCTGGCCGCACGACTGGGTGTCACACCCAATGCCATAACAATAGCTTCGATATTCCTCGGCGTAGGAGCCGGCATCGCGTTCTATTACAACAATATATGGATCAATATACTGGGTATGGTGCTGCTCGTGTGGGCCAACTCGTTCGACAGTGCCGACGGACAGCTCGCCCGTATGACCGGACAATACTCACGCCTTGGCCGAATACTCGACGGACTTGCCGGCGACCTCTGGTTCATCACGATATATTTCTCGCTATGTTTCCGCGAGATAGTCACGTCGCCATTCTTCATCGAGCACCACTGGGTGATATGGACACTTGCCGTCACTACCGGTATATGCCATGCCAAGCAGGCTTCGATGGCCGACCACTACCGCCAGTTCCACCTCTTCTTCCTCAAAGGCAAGGACGGTAGCGAGCTTGAAAATGTCGACGACCTGCGTGCCCGCCAGAAAGCCACTCCCTGGAAAGGCAATTTCTGGAACAAGGTGACTATGGCGTTCTACATCAACTACACCGTGTCGCAGGAGAAGATGACACCGGCTATGGAGGCTCTCCGCAAGGAGTTGCGCGAGCGTTTCCACGGAGGCGCCATACCGCAGCGGTTCAGGGACGATTTCCGCGCCATGAGTCTTCCGCTGATGAAGTATACCAATATCCTGTCGTTCAACTGGCGCGTGATAGTGCTGTTCATATCGCTTTTCGTAAGGATGCCGTGGATATACTTCGTATTCGAGTTCACGGTGCTCAACTCGCTTATGATATATATGGTGGTGCGTCATGAGAGAATTTGCAAAGAGATGACACAACGTCTTAAAGCCGGAGATTATGACAAATGATATAAAAGGCATAATATTTGACTACGGCGGCACAATCGACAGCCACGGCGACCACTGGAGCGAGGTTATCTACGACGGCTACCGTGCCTGCGGTCTCGATGTCGACAAAGATGAATTCCGCACGAGCTACGTGTATGCCGAACGTGAGCTGGCCCGCACGCGCCATATCTTTCCGGAGCATACGTTTCTCGATGTGATGGAGATAAAGATGCGCCTCGAGCTTGACGACCTCGCGGCCCGCGGCATAATCACCCGCGCGGTAGCCGATGAAAAGGCGTCGCCGATAGCGCGCTATTGCTACGAGCGGGCCCGCGCGTCGGTCGATGAGGCTCGCCCCGTGCTTGAAAAGCTGTCGGAACGCTATCCGTTGGTACTTGTATCCAACTTCTACGGCAATGTCGAGAGTGTGATACGCGACATGGGCATACGACAGTACTTCCGCGGCATTATAGAAAGTGCCGTTGTGGGGGTGCGCAAGCCCGACGCGCGCATATTCATGCTCGGTGTCATCGCCCTCGGACTGAAGCCTGAGGAGGTGCTCGTGGTCGGCGACAGCATGCGCAAGGATATACTTCCGGCCGAGTCGATAGGCTGTCGAACGGCATGGCTCAAAGGCAAAGGGTGGACTGCCGATGAAGACGCCATGACCCATCCGTCGCAGATTTCGTCGCTCGCCGACCTGCTTTCCCTGACTGCTGTGTCTGCCGGAGAATAGACGGAATACGACCGCCGCGTGCCGATTGTCAGTTATCAAGCATGCGCAAAGGTATCGTTTTAAGCCTGAGAATATTATATAAGATAGTGCAATGAAGAAGAAAAAGCTTAAATCTAAATTACTGCAGGGCGGGGGCATATTCATGTTCCTGCGTTCGGTCATTACATCGCAAATCTCGGCCTATACCGATTTCATTGTCAGCTTTATATTCTATGCACTAATCTCGCTCTCCGCGGGTATCTCGGCCATGATCGGCGCCACTGCGGGAGGTATAGTGAACTGCCTGATTAACTATAAGTTCACATTCCGCATGCGCGAGAGCTCGTATCTCGCGATAGGCATCAAATTTTTCCTTGTATGGCTCGGAAGCCTGCTGCTCAATACATTCGGCACGCAATACTTCACAAATCTTCTTGACCAAAGCTCGCTCCTCGACACCCTCAACATGGTCGACAACATACGTTTCACCATCGCCCGAATAGTAACATCCATCATAGTGTCCGTACTGTGGAATTTCATGCTGCAACGCTTCTTCGTATTCCGCTCCACGGCATTCGACAACTTCATCGACCGCTGCCACTACTTCCTCCACGCCACCTTCTCCAAGCGCTATTGATGTCCTAAGATGAGTTAATAGGGGCGGGGGCGTCTCGCCCCCGTGATAACTTCCTGCGATAAAAAAAGAATACCACTTGGGTGCTGAAAACTTACCAAATATTGTAAATATCACCCGTCCTGATGTATGGCTGCACCCCAATGCTGTTTACTTAAGGCGTCAATATCGGCTGGTATCCGACAGGATACCGATTTAG
>ERZ780168.608-NODE-608-length-43178-cov-53.694757_pt1 | contig 43178 bp, 34 predicted proteins | sample MGYA00510981_ERZ780168 | MGnify/ENA primary metagenome ERZ780168 (study PRJEB29588, sample SAMEA2158769) | human gut metagenome | biome: human gut; feature: human-associated habitat; material: faeces | place: Denmark | collected 2008/2010 ...
CGGGCTTTCAGCCCTCCTTTGGCGAACTATATTCCTTATTTGAACCGCATTGCACCGACCGTGCGTCCATACATAGTTGGGTGATGTGTTCTTGTTCACTGTAGGCGAGCCGCCTGTAATCGCAGTCCGATAATACGGGTTTGCGATTACAGGCGGCCCGGTGTAGTGTCGGTCGTGACCTCGGGGGCGTTTATGAGCCGAAGGTTACGTTGAAGCCTATGTTGATGTTGGCTGTGGCTTTTCCTACGGGGAGCACCTGCGGGGTGATGCTGAAGAACTGGTGGTCGCTTCCGATGAAGAAGTTGAATCCTTTGGGGTGGAAGTTGAGCATCCAGCCGAATGATGAGCCGTAGGTCGACGCGCCGTAGTTGATTGTGGCGTCAAACCATTTCACCGGTTTCACATTGGCGAAGAAGCGGCCTTCGGTCCATGATGAGCATCCTGCGAAGTGGGATGAGAAGAGGAAGCCGCCGGTAAGGTTGCGGTAGAAGGGCATCTTGTATTCGGCACCGAGATGTAATGTGGCGCGGAGGGCTTTGGTGTAGCTTCCGGAGCCGTTGTCCTCGCGGTGTATGTTGACTACGTCCTGCAAGTCGTCCCACAGGCGGTCGAACTGCTCGTCGAGCTTGTTGTCGTCGTAGCCGGGCTGGGAGTCGTCGACGGCGATGTTGTTGAAGCCGTCGAATGTCCATGTGCCTGTGCCTGTGCGGCCGGTCACGGCGTTGCTCCAGCTCATGAAGCCGAGGTCGTTGATGGCGGCCGACAGCTGCAGGTCGGGGAGCAGGTCGTAGGTGGCTCCGAGGTCGATGCCGAGACCGAATCCTGAAAGGCCGAACTTGTCATAGTCGATGTCGCCCCATTCGATGAGGTCGGCTTCGCCGGGGTTTTTGATTTCCTTGCCGCTTTCCTGTCTGGTGGGTACGTACAGACCTTTGCCTGCAGCCATTTTCAGTTCGCCTTCGGCCTGTATCTGCCACTTGTCGTAGCCGAATGCCACGTCCATCTTCTTGATGTCGGCGTATGCGCTTCCGAGTCCGAGGAGCACTTTGAGTTTGGCGCCGACGTTGAGTTTGTCGGTGAGCTTGCGGCTGTGTCCCAGTGCGATTTCGGCTACTGCGGATGCCTCAACCTTGAGGTCGCCGAACTGATAGCGGGTGTCGGGCCCCGTCTGGCCTACTTTCATGAATGTGAAGAGGTCTTTGGGGAGGCTGACACCTACTTCGGAGCTGACTCCTACGGTGATGGTGTTGAAGCCGCCGAACGCCTTGAAGCCGGCCGAGAGGATGGTGATGTCGAAGTTGCCGTTGATGCGGTTGTTGTCCTTGAGCTTGTCGAGGAATGTGGCGGCATCGACTGTCGGGCTCATGAAAGTGGTGAGCTTGTAGGGGCTTCCCGGCTCGGTCTTATAAAGGAATGTGTTGACGCCGACATTGGAGAATACTCCCAGGTCGAGATTGCCGAGTGCGGGGATTGATATGTAGTTGCGCTCGCCTGAGAATGCCGGGTTGAGCTCGTGGCGGAACGAATAGCCGTCGAGGAAGTAGGCCGAGCGGGGAGCCTCCTGTGCGGCGGCGGGAAGGGCGGCGCACATTGCAAGGCATATGGTAAGTTTCTTTAATGAAATCATGATTCCTTAGTTGTTGAGGTCGACGAGGACGCCTCCCTTGAGGGTTATTTTAATGTTTTCAAATTTTACGGCCTGGTCTTTGTTGAGGTTTGTGCCGGTGAAGCTGTCGTTGGCAGTGGCGTAGAAGAGCAGTTTCACTCCGTCAAGGCCGTTGATGTTTTTGCCGGTGGATTTCAGCGTTATTTTGAGCTGTGTGACAGAGTGCTGCGCGATTGAGCCGGCCGATACCGTTCCGTCGACGTCAACGTCAATCGTTGTGTAATCGTTGCCCTGAGCGTCGAGAGCCACGGCCGACGGGGTCATGTCGAGGGGTATGGTATTTACCACATCGGCGGTGACGACGGCGGTGCTGAAGTTGTATTTCTCGAGGTCTTCGTCCCATTCGTCCTCAATGTGGGTGTAGTGCAGCTGCATTGCGTCGCCGAATGCGAGGGGTATGACGGCTGTGTAGTCGCAATCGAAGGTGTAGGTGCTTCCGAGGGTGTATTCCGATACCTGAGGCACTGCCTTTGACACAGCATCATGGAATTTGATGAGGTCGGGGATAGTGTTGAGGAGGGAGCTCAGGTCGGGCACTACGATGTTGTCGGCGGCTCCTTTGACGGGGTTGCGCGATATTACGATGTCGGTAGTGCTGTTGGCGCGTGCGATGATAGGCGCGGTGCCATACGATTCGCCAATGCCTACTTCGGCTATTTCGTTGCCTTTGCTGTAGGATGTAAGGCGTCCGTTGAGCGTGATGGGAAGCGGAGAGTTGTTGGTTATGCTGAGAGTTACCTGCGGATTGCTGAGGTCGAGGCGGTTTTCGGGGTCGCTGAGGAAGTCGGGTATTTCATTGATGTCGAACTTCGTCTCGGAAATGTTGATTTCGGGGTCGACCACGCCGCGTACTTTGAGCAGGCGGGCGTCGGATACCGATATTTCGGAGTGTATGGTGATGTTGGCGCGGCTTCCTGCGGGCAGTTCGTTGACATCGATGCTGACGTCGCCTGACGATACTACCTGATTCTCAATAAGGAATTTGCCGGGAGCGTAGAGTCCCTGTCCGGCGGGCAGGTCGGTGAGGTCGGCTTTGACGAGACGTATGCGGGCCGACAGGTTATGGTCGGGCGAAATGCCGTAGCGCTGTTTGAAACGCAGTGTGTGCGGGTTGACGTTTTCAAGATATTGTGCTGTGGCTTCGTCGCCTATTTCCACTGTCCAGCATTTGTCGAAAGTAATCGTATAGCCTTTCTCTACGTAGGCGGTGCCTCTGAAGTCGGATGAGGTATAGCTTAAGTTGAGTTTCATTTTTACGTCCATATCGGCCGATTCGAGTGATACAAGGTCGCGTGTGACGTTGTCGTCGGACAGGCGGATGGTGTTGTGTATCATGTCGGTGGGCTCGGTTATGGACGACTCTCCGCCGGGGTTGTAGAATTCGGGCAGGCGGGTGTCGGATGAACTTCCGTTTATGTGGCCGAGGGCTACTTCCGGTACCTCGAAACGCGACGGAGACGAGTTGCCGTCCTGTATCAGCACGTAGTCGCCTTTAGCGAGTCCGTACTGGCCGTCGGTTTCGACAGCCTTTATCGAGCTGCCTTCCTCGAGATCGAGGATTTTTGAAAGATACAGTAAGTCGGTGCTGCTGCCGGGGAGTGTAAGATTGTCGCCTCCGAGTTGAATTGTTACGTCAATGTCTTCGGTGAGGTCATAGTCATTGTCCACACAACTTACGACGCCGGTTGCGGCAAAACTGATGCATAACGCATGGAGCAGCTGCCGCCGTGATGGTTTTTTTATAAGATTGGCTTTTTTTAATAAAGTTTTGTTTTGGGAGTAATATTTTTGCGCAAAGGTAGAATTTTTTGTGCTATTTTTCATATAAAAAACATTTTTTCACAGAACGCAGAGGGGATTGGAGAGTGTCATGCGGGTGTGACAGTGAGCAAATTGCGACGCGGAGGATGGTGACGCGCGGGGCCGAAAATATTTCCGAAAGCGCATCCACAGCGGCATCCCGCGTGGGTGAGGCTCGCGTGGGTGAGGCTCGCGTCGGTGTCGCTGCGTCGGGGTGGCATCGTCCGGCGGTTTATAATTTCAAAAAATTGCGAATGAGTCGGTTTGTGATACAAATGAGTTGCAATGTTATTGTGAATATGTGACAGAAGAAATCGGTTTAACTCCCTATGTACGTATGTTTCAGTGTATAATTATATATATGAGTGTAAAATTATTATGAATAGAGGCGGGATACGGCGCGGAGGTGTGGCGGATATTGAAAATATGTCTGAGTCCTGACCGAATCGACACTAAAAGTAAATGAAGGGGGAAACTCATGGTTTATTTCAATGAAACAGGCGGGAGCATGCCGCAGCGCGGGCCGGAAATTGCTATCTCGTTACCCATTCATTACAAAACAATGGCATCGTTAAGATAGCGACACATTGTTGATACAATTTAATTACTAATTCTATCCGACCGCAAATTTTTTCCTACTTTTACAGAAGGAAAGACAACTCAATTTCCTCCGAAATAATGCAGAAATTATTTAAAGAAGATATTCCAAACAATATTCCGGTCAAAGGCAATATTATCATATCGTTTAAAAACGATGAAATCTGTGATAATCTGCGCGAGTACCTCCAGCGTGACGGCTACGGGGTATATATCTGCAAGACCTTTGAGGAGTTCATGGAGATAGAACATGTAGACGTGAAATGTATCGTCGTCGATGTGACGGCGGGGCATGCGTCGACTTACCATGCGATAGAGATAATAAAGCAGACGCCGGTGGGCATGAAGATACCCATTCTGGTGGTTGCCGATGTCTTGTCGACGTCAAATGTGGTGCGGGCTTTAAATGCCGGCGCGAGTGACTATATATTGCAGCCGTATTCCAACAAAGAGTTTCTGCATCGGGTTCTTACCCTTGTGTCGGGCCGTTGATTTATGACGGCGCCTTCAGTAGCCGGCCGGATTGTCAGTGAAAACAAAAGGCATAAAAAAAAATCCCGCATCGCGGGATTTTTTTTATGATATATGTGCCGGGAATCAGTCAATAGGCTCGTCAGCTTTGTAGCCGCCCATTTCGCGGATAGCGTTTTTGAGCATTACGTACTGCTGGAAGAGGTGGTTGACGGGCACTTCATGCTTGGTGTAGTCGTGCATCGGGCTCTTGAGGAAGAAGCTCAGGAAGCGCTGTATGCCGTAGCGTCCGGCGCGTGCTGCGAGGTCGCTGAGCAATACGAGGTCGAGGCAGAGGGGAGCTGCGAGGATAGAGTCGCGGCAGAGGAAGTTGATTTTGATCTGCATGGGGTAGCCCATCCAGCCGAAGATGTCGATGTTGTCCCAGCCTTCCTTGTTGTCGTTGCGCGGGGGATAGTAGTTGATGCGGACCTTGTGGTAGTAGCCGTTGTGGTCGTTGCCGCATCCGCCGCAGTTCTGGCCATAGAGGTCGGGCTGCTCTTCGGGCACGAGGATTGACTCGAGTGTAGAGAGTTTCGATACCTCTTTTGTGCGGAAGTTGGCGGGTTCGTCGAGCACGAGACCGTCGCGGTTGCCGAGGATGTTGGTCGAGAACCATCCTGCGAGGCCGAGGCAGCGGGTGCCGATGATGGGGGCGAAACCTGATTTCACGAGAGTCTGACCGGTCTTGAAGTCTTTGCCGGCGATAGGCATCTTGGTCTTTTCAGCGAGTTCCCACATTGCGGGGATGTCGACAGTGGTGTTGGGGGCACCCATGATGAAGGGAGCACCTTCGGTGAGGGCTGCGTAGGCGTAGCACATAGAGGGTGCGATGTTCTCGCAGTCGTTGGCTTTCATTGCAGCCTCGAGGTCGGCGAGCTTGTAGTGTACCTTTTCGTTGACGGGTACGTAGACTTCGGTAGAAGCGGCCCAGAGCACCACTACGCGGTCAACGCCGGTCTTTGCCTTGAAGTCGCGGATATCCTGACGGATCTGCTCCATCATGTCCCAGCGGTCCTTGCAGGTCTTCACGTTGTTGCCGTCGAGACGCTTTGCGTAGTTGTGGTCGAAAGCGGCTTTCATGGGGACGATTTTCTCGAGTTCGTCCTTTACGGGGTTGATGTCTTTTTCTTTAAGAACCTCACACTTGATGGCCGATTCGTAGGCATTTTCGGGATAAACGTCCCATGCGCCGAATACGATGTCGTCAAGTTTTGCGATAGATACGATGTCGCCGTATTTGAGATATTTTTTGTCGGCACCTTCACCGACACGCATTTTGTCATATTGTGTCATTGAGCCGACGGGCTTTGCAAGACCTTTGCGGGCCATAAGTACGCCTGTCATGAAAGTTGAACTAACGGCACCGAGGCCGACAACCATAACGCCGAGTTTGCCTTCGGCTTTCTTTACATTACTCATCTTGTTATTAATGATTAGTTAAATATTTTTCTATAAATAATTTGTCGCAAATCAGTCTGAACTTGAAAAATGCGTGTAAAAGTACGTATAGTTTTTTAAAAGTAAAATTTTTTAAGGTAAAAAATACCTATATAAGTGTTAATAGTATATAAATGATAACATGTATAGTGAATATAGGTTAATTATATATGTAATATAGCGATGTTATGTAATCGAATGTTAATTATGCTTATGGCGCAAAATGTATCGTGGAGCATCACACACTCGCCCTCTCCGTGGGCTTGCACATTGTATTCCTTTCGCCCCGCCCTCCGCTACGCGTCGGACGGGGATAGTGACACCAACGGGCTTTCAGCCCTCCGCTATTTGAACCGCATTGCACAGACCGAGCGTCCCTACGTGTGAGGGTTTTGTATGCGTATGCGACGCTGCTGTATTGCGATACGCTATTTAGATTGCAAGCTGCGGGAAGCGGCGGCGTACGTATTGGGCCACTATTTCGGCTATTGCGCCGGTAGGGAGCAGCGATGTGTCGAAACACAGGTCGTAGGAAGCGGCATCGCCCCAGTGCTTGTCGGTGTAGAAGTTGTAGTAGGCGGCGCGCAGTTTGTTGGTTTGCCGGCGGAGCTTGTCGGCTTTGGCGCGTGATGATATGTCGCTGCGTGCCATGATGCGGTCGATGCAGCATTCGGCGGGGGCATGGACGAAGATGTTGACGGTGAACGGATTGTCGCGAAGCACATAGTCGGCCGAACGCCCGACGATGACACACGGCCCGGCAGCGGCGAGCTGGCGGATTACCTCTGACTGTGTCTCGTAGATGGAGTCGCCGGATATGGAGGTGGGATTCTGGTACCATGACATGCTGTTGAAGCCCATCGCGAATGAGATTGACGAGCTGATGAAGCGGGGGAAGCGTTCGTCGTTGTCCTCTACGAATTCCTGTGAGAGTCCGGCATCGGAGGCGGCATGGCTGAGCAGCTCCTTGTCGTAATATTTTATGCCGAGCAGGTCGGCTATCTTACGCCCGAGTTCGCGTCCGCCGCTCCCGAACTGACGTCCGACGGTGATTACCAGATTGTTGGCACGTGGCGTATCCTTTTCAACTTGATTGTCGCTCATGGTATCCTTCAGTTTTTTGCAACGAATTTAGATAAAAAATATAATTATGTCAAGTTGTCGGCGAGAAATTTATCCGGATTTGTTTAACTTTGCACTATCAGATGACTTTAAGCAATTACTTATGAAGCGTATAGCCATATTTGCATCGGGCAACGGCTCGAATGCGGAAAATATAATACGGTATTTTAATTCCCGCAATCTCGGGTGGGAGGTGGCGGTTGTGGTGTGCAACAGGCCTGATGCTTTTGTGCTCAAGCGTGCCGAGGCTCTCGGGGTGCCTGCCGTGGTTATGCCCAAGGCGGCAATCGGCAACCGGGAGGAGTTGCTCGGGGTAATGGACCGCTATAGCGTAGATGCTGTTGTGCTTGCCGGGTTTCTGTTGATGATACCGACGTTCCTGATAGCCCGTTATCCGGAGCGTATCATCAATATCCACCCGTCGCTTCTGCCTAAATATGGCGGTAAAGGTATGTACGGACGCCATGTTCACGAGGCTGTCGTGGCTGCGGGCGAGCGCGAGAGCGGCATCACCATACATCTTGTCAACGAGGAATGTGACGGAGGAAAGGTATTGTTCCGCGCTACGACGGAGGTGTCGCCCGACGACACTCCCGCGGATGTAGAAGCAAAAATCCATTCGCTCGAACGCCGCTATTATCCGGCTGTAGTAGCAGCGACGCTCACAGGCCGTCGGCTCGATGACTTCCTTGTGGAGAACTGAAGATTGTCAGGAATATGCATTTACTTATTATCGGCATCGTTTTTGCCGATAATTGGAGCTAGGATGAAAAAATATTGGGAGAAAGTTGGTGGAATGGAAAAAAGGTTGTAATTTTGTGTCGGGTAAGTCCTATACGGCATGCTCCCCCTGAACTCCGCCAGGTCTTGATCGAAGCAACGGTAGGGTGGTTGTAGCGGCGCGATGTAGATAGCTTGCCCATTTTTTTTTGACCATAACTCAACGGCCCGGGAATTTTTCCCGGGCCGTTGAGTTATGGTCAATTAGTAATTAGTAATTAGCAATGAGGAATTAGTAATTGGCAATTATAAAAATTGCTCATTGCTAATTACTAATTACTCATTGCTCATGGGTGTGGGTGATTATTCCGCTTACGCGTCATCACTTGGCTTTTTTATGGGGATTGAATTATTGGTTGGGGAGGGTATGGTCGGTCGGGGTGCCGGAATGGGTGTCGGTGGTGGTGCGGGTGGAGGGGAGCGCGGCGGTGCGTTTGTTGTAGGCGCGGATGCCGACGCTCTCGAAGAATGATGTTACCGCGAAGATTATCATCGAGATACCTGTAAGGAGTACGACGGTGGTCTGGCTGTCGGAATGACGGAGCGCGGGGAGGAAGAAGAGCACGCAGGCGATTGCTATGAGGGCGGCGGGGAAGATGTAGGTCCACATGTCGAATGCGACGGGACGGAGTCCGCGTGCCATCATGTAAAGGTGGTATATGCCTCCGACGAATATGAATATCGCGAAGATGTAGATGAGGGGTGTACGGAAGGTTTCGGGTGTGAAGCACATCATTGCTCCGAGTACTACGGCTGCGATTGAGACTGTCCACCCGGCAAAGCGTGCCCATACGGATTTGGTGGGCCGGTCGCGGCGCTCTTTTTCGTCGTATTTCCCTTTTTTACCTTCGGAGAGAAGGAGAGTGAAGATGTTGATTACGCCCGGAATGATGAAAGCGATGCCGGTGAAGAATACCAGGGCATGGAGGAAATCGGGACGGCGGCAGGCGGCGATGAAGAGTATGCCTATGCCGAGAATGATGAGGTTGATTATTGTAAATCCGCTTTGTTTCATGATTGTCGGGGTTTTTATAGTTGAAATTTATTGGGTTGGCCGGAGCTTTAAGCCGATAAGGTCAATAAGGTCGCTAAAGTCAATAAGGTCACTAACGACTTTGGGGGCTTTAAGTGAGGTGCCTTTGTGATTTTTAACGCGCGGGGAGCGTTTAGGTTCAATTCACTTAGACAATTCACTTAAAGAATTCATAATTCACAATTCTTGCTACGCAAGCGCTAAAGCGATAACACAATTCATAATTATTGCTACGCGAGGTGGACGGCTTTTATTTTCATTGCTAATTACTCATTGCTCATTACTCATTACTCATTGCTCATTGCTAATTATGAGAGCGCTATTGTGGGGTCATTTCGCCGCAGATGGGGGTGACCATTTCGCGGGCTACGACTTCGGGGTCGTAGGATTTGGCGAGGAGGTGCATCAGTTTGGTTATGGCTGCTTCGGAGGTTATGTCGTAGCCGGATATTGCTCCGGCGGCGAGGAGACGGTTGCCGGAATAGTAGCGTTTGATGTGTACGCCTCCGGCCACGCACTGGGTGACGTTGACGATGATTTTGCCACGGTCGACGGCTGCGCGAATGGCGTCGTAGAACCATTGTGTTGTCGGGGCGTTGCCGGCTCCGTAGGTGCGGAGCACGATTGCCTTGATGCCGGGGGTGGCGAGCTGGTGCCGCAGCGATGAGTCGGATATGCCGGGGAAGAGGTCGATGAACATCACGGAGGTGTCCATCGCGGTGTGCACCTCGAGGGGACGGCTGTCGGAGGGTCGGCGGAGTACGTCGTGGTTGTAATTTATGCCGAGTCCGATCTGGGCGAGCGGAGGATAGTTGTAGCTCTTGAAGGCGTTGAAGTTGTCGGCGCTCTTTTTGGTGGCGCGGTTGCCTCGCCAGAGGTAGTTCTCGAACAGGATGGCTACCTCGCGTATCATGGGGCCGTTGTCGACGGGGTCGACGGCGGCCGCAATCTGCAGGGCGGTGATGAGGTTTTCCTCGCCGTCGGTGCGCACCTCGCCGATGGGGAGCTGCGAGCCGGTGATGATGACCGGTTTGTCGAGGTTGCGGAGCATGAATGAGAGTGCCGACGCGGTGTAGGCCATCGTGTCGGTGCCGTGGAGCACGACGAAGCCGTCGAACTCGTTGTAGTGCTTCTCGATCTGCGAGGCGATGTCGGCCCAGTTGGAGGGCTTCATGTCGGACGAGTCAATCGGCGGGTCGAACTGTATATGCTCAATGGAGTAGTCGAGCATCTTAATCTTCGGTACGTTGTCGATTAGATGATTGAAATCGAACGGGCGCAACGATTTTGTCGCGGCGTCTTCAATCATGCCGATAGTGCCGCCTGTGTAGAGGATTAGAATGCGAGGCTTCATGAGCAATTTTGAATTTTGGATTTTGGATTTTTAAAGATTAATCAAGATTAATCGGGATGAACCGGGATTAATCTTGATTTAACGAGATAATTTGAGAGACCCGGGTGCACCCGGGTCTTTTGGCATACCGTGCGTCAGCAGATTTTGGAGCCGGGGGTGAGGGTGTCGGCGGGGGAGATTACAGTCAGGGTGCCGTCGGGATTTTCGGCTGAGAGTATCATGCCCTGTGATTCGACGCCTTTGAGTTTGCGCGGGGGGAAGTTGGCTATGAAGCATACCTGCTTGCCTACGAGGTCCTCGGGTTTGTAGTATTTGGCTATGCCGGAGACGATGGTGCGTGTACCCATGCCGTCGTCGATGAGGAAACGGAGGAGCTTGTCGGCTTTGGGTACTGCCTGACATTCGAGCACTTTGCCTACGCGGATGTCGAGTTTGAGGAATGTGTCGAAGTCGACGGGCGCGGCCTGCGGTTCGGGCTGCCATGCCTTGAGCTTGTTCTGCTCCTTGATGGCTGCGAGGCGGTCGAGCTGTGCCTGAATGACGTCGTCCTCGATTTTCTCGAAGAGGAGTTCGGGCTGCCGGAGCTGAGTGCCTGCGGCTACGATGTCGGCAGCGCCGAGCGAGTCCCATGAAATGTTGCCGAGGGAGAGCATGCGGCGGAGCTTTTCGCTCATGAAGGGGAGGAACGGCTCGAATGCGATGGCTATGTTGGCGCAGATCTGCAGGGCGACATTGAGGATGGTCTTGACGCGTTCGGGGTCGGTCTTGGCCACTTTCCAGGGTTCGGTCTCCTGGAGGTAGCGGTTGCCGATACGGGCGATGTTCATGGCCTCCTTGAGCGCCTCGCGGAAGTGGAATGTGTCGAGGGCGGCGGTAAGAGCTTCTACCGACTGACGGATTTCGGCTATGGCCGCGCTGTCGACGTCGGCAAGCTCGCCGGCCTGCGGGACGATGCCGTTGAAGTATTTGAAAGTGAGCACCATGGCGCGGTTGACGAAGTTGCCGAGGATGGCTACGAGCTCGGAGTTGTTGCGGGCCTGGAAGTCGCGCCAGGTGAAGTCGTTGTCCTTGGTTTCGGGAGCGTTGGCCGTGAGGACGTAGCGGAGTACATCCTGCTTGCCGGGGAAGTCGCGGAGGTATTCGTGGAGCCAGATGGCCCAGTTGCGCGAGGTGGATATCTTGTCGCCCTCGAGGTTGAGGAATTCGTTGGCGGGAACGTTGTCGGGAAGCTGGAAGTTGTCGCCGTAGGCCATCATCATTGCGGGGAACACGATGCAGTGGAACACGATGTTGTCCTTGCCGATGAAGTTGATGATGCGGGTGTCGGAATCCTTCCACCATTTTTCCCATGAGTCGGGGAGGAGTTCGATGGTGTTGGAGATGTAGCCGATGGGGGCGTCGAACCACACGTAGAGCACTTTGCCGTCGGCACCTTCTACGGGCACGGGTACGCCCCAGTCGAGGTCGCGGCTGACGGCGCGTGGCTGCAGGCCGAGGTCGAGCCATGACTTGCACTGGCCGTAGACGTTGGTCTTCCACTCCTTGTGGCCGTCGAGAATCCATTTTTCGAGGGCTGACTGCCAGCGGTCGAGGGGAAGGTACCAGTGCTTGGTCTCGCGGAGCACGGGAGTATTGCCGGTGATGGCGCTTTTGGGGTTGATGAGGTCGGTGGCGTTGAGCGATGTGCCGCATTTCTCGCACTGGTCGCCATAGGCGCCTTCGGCGTGGCAGTGGGGGCACTCGCCGGTGACGTAGCGGTCGGCGAGGAACTGGTTGGCTTTCTCGTCGAATAGCTGCATCGATGTCTTCTCGACAAACTGGCCGTTGTCGTAGAGGCGGCGGAAGAATTCCGAGGCTGTACGGGCATGGATGTCGGAAGTGGTGCGTGAGTATATGTCGAAGGATATGCCGAGTTCGGCGAACGAGTCCTTGATGATTTTATGGTAACGGTCGACGATATCCTGAGGGGTGACACCTTCGGCCTTGGCCTTGATGGTGATAGGCACACCGTGCTCGTCGCTGCCGCCTATCATGATGACGTCCTGACCTTTGAGGCGCAGGTAGCGGGCGTAGATGTCGGCGGGAACGTAGACACCGGCGAGGTGGCCGATGTGGACGGGACCGTTGGCGTAGGGGAGAGCGGTGGTGATGAGGGTGCGTTTGAATTCTTTCATATCGTGATGTCTTTTTTTGTTTTTTGGTGAGGACCGGTCGGACATGTCGGACGGGTCTGACCGGTCGGACTTTGCCGGTGGCGGCCGGGCGCGGACGCGATGAATCGCGTCCCTGCTATTTATCCGCAAAGGTATAAAAAAATTTAGTGAAGTGTATGATTTTGACGCATTTTTAGGCGTGGCGTCGGGTAATTTTGCGGAAAATGAAATTACCGGAGATTATGAAATATAACAGCAAGGAGATGAAAGATAACAGCAAAGGGATGACAGTATGGCCGCTGCCGATTGAGGGGGAGGTGAGTGATATGAGGGTTACAGTGCTCAGATGCAGCAATCTGCGCCGTAACCGCCGCGGGAAATATCTTGTGGCTGCGGGGCGCCCGGTGAGGAACACGAAGCTCACAACGCTGCCGCTGCTTACGTGGCTCGACAGCAAGGAGGGGCGCATGGGCATAGTGCGTGAGGGCAACAGGCTCAGGATGGTATTTCTTGACGGCGACAGATCGGGTTATGACATCGGGGGAGTGACCGGTACGGTCAGGTGTGCTGTAGCTGTAAGTGCCGTGAGGGTGATTGTGATGACCGATACCGACAGCTATGTGCTTGAGCCTGATGCCGACGGGCGATGGGGCGTGCGGCGCGAGGTGATGTATCCGGCGCTGCGTTTCGAGGCGGCCGACGTGATGCGCCTGAGTGCCGACGCGGAGGAGCGTGAGCTGACGGGAACTTATGACACGCACTCCGCGACGCTGTGCGACGCCGATGCCGACCGGCTGAGCAAAGACCTGTTGCGGTGCTACGCCGAGCTGGCCGACAAGACCACGCGCGGCGGAATGGAGCTGCAGCCGGTACTTGCACGCTATCGCCTGGAGGGGAGCGGGGGTGAGGTGCTGTACCGTTCGCCGGCGGTGGCTGTAGGAGCGCCGTCGGGGGTGCAGGGTGTCGACGAGCTGCGGTGCCTGCTCAGCGACGACCGCCGTCAGCGCGGACGCCTGAGGGTGAGTGCCGATGTGTATAAACTGCGTCTGCGGCAGGTGTCGGAGAGTGACATAGAGCCCGGGAGGGTGAAGCGCTTAGTGGTGGAGACATCGTTGCCGGTGCATCCGTATGACAGCACTGTGACGGCGGCGAATGCTCTTGAACGGTCGGGCACCAACGGGGTGGCGCTGCGCTGCTTTGTGCCCGGCGCGTCGGTGACGATGGTGCCTGCGCGGTGGCATGTGGCGCAGCGGTTGCGCGGACTGGCCATGAAGGGGGGTGCGGCGTTTCGCGAGGCGGCGGTGGTGCACAATCCCTTTGACAGCGGGGCGACGCTTGACATCGAGGTGACGGTGGCGCGCCGGAGCGTGCAGGGCGTGGAGAGGGAGAATGCTGCCGTGGCGGAGGTGCTCGCGCGGAAAGTCGGGGCGGCGGATGCGCGGGTGGCGCGGTGCAGGGTGCCGAACCGTTTTACGGCGGGTAGCGGTTGCGTGGCGGGCGACAATGCCGTGTGGGGAGGCATTACGGCGAAAGGGTTCAGGGGTTATCGTGCGGAGGAGTTGGCGTCGGCTGTCACGCCTGAGGGGGAGACGCATCAGTGGCGGTGCGTTGTGGTGACGGAGATGGCCTCGGGAGTGAGGCGTGTGGCTACGTCGTGGGGTACGAAAGGCGCGCCGCTGCGGTTCTCGCCGGCGCTGTGCAGCCCGCGTCCCGATGCCGTGAAGATGACGATACTGCTCGAGCGTGACGGAGCGGTGTACAAGGGGGAGTTCCCGCTGTCGCCCGACGAGAGCCGTACCGCATCATATTATTTCAGTCCCGACTGCCGCGACATAGAGCTTGCGGCGACCGACGAAGCGTTCGCCTACGTGACGGACGGCGCGGAGAACGAGGCGATGCCGTCGACGCTTGTCGTGGCGGGGCGCGGTAATCCCGCCGACGGTGTGGCGGCTGCGGAGGCGGGGCGCGGCAATGTCGTGGATGTGCTGGCGGTCGACCGCCGCGGGAGCGCGTGGGAGTTCGGCCACCGCCGTGTATATGCGATGACCGATGACGGTATATTCCTGCTCAGTATCGGCGCCGGAATATCCTCGCTGCGGTGCGACCGCCTCGACCGCCGGTGCGTGACAGGCCGGGATGCTGTGGCCGAAACCGACGATGACAAATATCCTGCGGTGTGTATCGCATCGGGCGACCTGATAGGGCTGAGCCGCGGCAATATCACCACGCTTGAGACGGGGATTGCCGACATCGCGGCCGGCTGGAACAGGCGCGACAGGGAGCTTTGGCTTGCCGACGCCTCCGGGCGCATACGCATAAAGGACAGTCTTGGCGGCGGGTGGCGTGAGGCCGGCGGACTGAGTGCTACGGGATTTCACGACAGCGGCAGGGGATTGCTTATCGACAGTGACCTCGGCATAAGGGATACCGCTTCGGGTGCGTCGGAGATGGTGGAGTTCGCCTACCGGCTGAGATACGACATGCCGGCACTCGAATGGTATCGGGCGGGCATGAAGGTGTATCGGGCAGGAGCCGAGTTGCGTTCGCGCAATATCAACGGGGCGATGCGCGTGGTGTCGCGCACGATTGCGGAGGATGCGCGGTCGGAAAGTGCGATAGAGTTCCGCGGGGCTGTCAATAGTCCGCTTCTGATAGGGGTGTGCGCGATGCGCGACGCGGTGGTCGAGGTGGAAATCTCCGGAGAGATGGCTGCGGGGAGCCGGGTGGAGAGGGTGATTCTGGATTTTGGATTTTGAATGGGTGGACGGGTCAGACCGGTCGGACAAGTCGGACAGGTCTGACCCGTTTTGTTTTGTTGGCGGCTTAGATGAGGCGGATGCCGGCGGCGGCGAGCTCTTCCACCTGGTCGTCGGGCCATATCGATGCCTGGACTTCGCCTATGTGGGCTTTCTGGAGGATGAACATGCACAGACGGCTCTGGCCTATGCCTCCGCCGATGGAGAGGGGGAGTTTGCCGTCGAGGAGCGCTTTGTGGAATTTGAGCTCGGCGCGTTCGGGGCAGCCGGCTTTTTCGAGCTGGCAGCGGAGAGCCTTGGCGTCGACGCGGATGCCCATCGACGAGATTTCAAACGGGCAGTCGAGCACGGTGTTCCATACCACGATGTCGCCGTTGAGTCCGGTGGAGCCTTCGCCGTTGTCGGTCGACCAGTCATCGTAGTCGGGGGCGCGGCCGTCGTGTGGTTCGCCGTCGGCGAGGGTGTCGCCGATACCTATTATAAATACTGCGCCGTATTTCTTGGTTGCTTCGTATTCACGCTGCTTGGGGGTAAGGTCGGGATACTGCTTCTGCAGGTCGGCGGCGTGGACGAATGTTATCTCCTTGGGAAGCGTGGGGGTGATGTGGGGAAAGCGCTTGTAGATCATCTCCTCGGTGTCGAGCAGGGCCTGATAGATTTTCCTGACGATGTCTTTGAGGAAACCGAGGTTGCGGTCGGAGGCCTCGATGGTGCGTTCCCAGTCCCACTGGTCGACGTAGAGCGAATGGAGGTTGTCGAGGTCCTCGTCGGCGCGGATTGCGTTCATGTCGGTGTAGAGGCCGAAGCCCGGGGCGATGTCATAGTCGGCGAGCTTGGCACGTTTCCATTTGGCAAGAGAGTGAACCACTTCGGCATGGCGGCCTCCGATAGCCTTGACGTCGAAGCCCACCGGTTTTTCTACGCCGTTGAGGTCGTCGTTGAGTCCGGTGCCCGAAAGGACGAAAAGGGGTGCGGTGACACGGCGCAGGTTGAGCGCTTCCGACAGTTTGTCCTGGAAGAACATCTTGATGTCCTTGATAGCGATTTCCGTTGTCTCGGGAAGCAATTTGAGCTTGTACTTCTTAGGGATGATGACAGCCATATTTGATGTTTTTAAGATTTGATTGCAAAATGTAAATTGAATTGTCGCAAAGATAAACATAATGCTTGGATTGTACAAATTATTTTTGCAAAATGATATGAGAAAAATAAAATTGGTGGCATGGTGGGTGGCGCGGCGGGGTGTGGGCGGCGGCTGCTCCGGGGAGCAGCCCTACACCGGAGGGCGCTATTGTAGCTATTATAGCAGCGTAGCTTTCGTGCTAATTTAGCTAAATTGGGCGGGATGGGTGCATTATTTGAGAATAATTATTATATTTGTGAAGATTAATTTATAAATCAACGATATGAAAACCAAGAGTATCATTCTTACACTTTTCGCATTTATTTTCGGGAAGGCCATCGCGCAGAATCCCGACCCGCGTGCATTAACAATCTATCAGGTAATGGTGGCGTCGTACCAGCACGATCCCGACGGCGCACCGGGCTACAACGCCATGTGGGGACCCGACGACGCCCGCAAGAACGGCAATCTGCGCGGCATCATCAATTCGCTCGACTCTATCAGATCGCTCGGGGTGAATGCCATCTGGATGACGCCGATATTCGACAGCTCCACGGCTTCCGGCGGCGAGAAACTCCAGGCCACCGGCTATTTCACCAACGATTACTTCAAAATCGACCCCCATTTCGGCACCGAAGCCGACTTCAAGGAACTTGTCGACAAGGCTCACAACCTGGGCATGTACGTGATACTCGACGGCGTGTACGGCCACCACGGCGGCGTCACTACCCCTTCACCCTCGGGCCATACGCTCGAAACGGCGCAGGTCTATTCCGACCGCGGCGAGCAGGGGGGCACGGGCAATATCGCATATCCCGGTTCGCTCGACTACATCAAGGAGGTGGCCACATATTATATTGACCGTTACGGCGTCGACGGCTGGCGTCTCGACCAGGCCTACCAGGCGATGCAGGGTGGCCACAACTACTGGCTCGACATACGCGGCGCCGTCGAGGAGCTGACCGCCGCACGCAAGGCACGCGGCGAGAAGTGGGGCACGCTGGGCTACATGGTAGGCGAGGACTGGGGCGACGCCGATGTCATCAACAGCGGCGTATACCGCGACGGCGGACTGCGGAGTGCCTTCGACTTCGAGGGGAAGGCCCGCATCTCCGGCCCGATGCAGGATGTCACCTCGGCCGGACTTGAAAACGGCTGGGCCGACATCATCACCACCCTCGCGCCACCCACATCGCGCGGCTATCTCAACGACAGCGTCATGCCCAACCTCTTCCTCTCCAACCACGACGGCTACCGCCTGGCCGACCATTTCGACCCCGCCGACCCGCAGTACTACGACAAGCTCAAGCTGCGCCACGGCATTCTCGCCGCCTACTCCGGCCCGATTACATTATATTATGGCGATGAGTTCGCCGACCGTTCGCTCGAGACTACCGGCGGCCAGCCCGACAACATAGCGCGTACCACCGGCCATCTGTCGCCCCGCAACGCGCAGGAAGCCGACCTCCGCGACTACGTGGCCGAGGCGATGAAATTCCGCGCTGACAATCCGGCGATGTGGCGCGGCGAGGCATCGTTCACCACGATGCGCGGCCATAACGGCGCCGACATACTCGTAGTGACCAAGCGCGACCCCGAGTCTGACAACAAAGTGGCCGTCATATTCTCCGACAAGCCGGTGACACTTAAATTCCCGTCGGAGAAGGGCGCCGTGAAGGTCAAGGCACTCGTACCTGCTTTTGTCAGACTCTGATGGCTCGCAACCTGCTGTCACGCTATATATGGCTCGTCGACACGATACGCCGCTACGGCACGATAACGCGCCGGCAGCTCGACGAGGCATGGAAGCGGTCGATATATTCCGACGGCTCGCCGTTGCCGCGCCGAACGTTCTACAACTACCGCGCCGCCATCGAGGAGCTTTTCAACATCACCATCACGTTCAATCCCGCCGACAACACCTACTCTATCGGTGACGACAGCCCCGCCGCCGAGGGCATCACCGACTGGCTGCTCAACTCGGCGGCGATGACCAACCTGCTGAGCGACTCGCGCGACGTGGCCGACAAGATATTTCTCGAGGAGGTGCCGTCGGCGCGCGAGTATCTGCCGCCGATGGTACGCGCCCTCAAGGAGCACCGTACGGTGGTGATGGACTACCAGCCCTACACGCGCCGCACACCCCACCGCGATATCGTGCTGCACCCCTATTTCCTCAAGATATTCCGCCAGCGGTGGTATGTCACCGGGCTGAATACCGCCGAGGATAAGATCAAGACCTACGCGCTCGACCGCATAGTGTCGATGCGTGTCACCGACGACAGCTACACCATACCCGACTATTTCGACGCGCCTGCCTATTTCCGCGACAGCTACGGGATAGTGTTCAACCAGGGTGAGGTCAAGGAGGTGATACTGCGCGTCGACGCGCGCCGTGCAAAGTATTTCCGCGCGCTTCCGCTGCATCACACGCAGCAGGAGACGGTGTCGGACGGCTATTCGCTCTTCACTTACCGCATCAAGATCTCGGAGGATTTCGTGCAGGAACTCCTGTCGTACGGTCCGTCGGTCACGGTAGTGCGTCCTCCCGAGCTTCGTGCCATGGTGACGACGTCGCTTCGCGCCTCGCTCGCGAACTATGATTAGCGGAATACAATACTAAACTGTAATCTCATAAATTATGAAATCAATAGCCCGCAACGACCGGCGCACTCACACGCAGCTTTTCTCGCTCAATCTTATTCGCGCGGTGGCTATCGTCATGGTGGTGCTCGACCATAGCCTGCATGATGATTTGTCGCCCGATGCCGTGTTTTTTATCAAGCTGTTGCTGAACCCCGGCGCAATGTTGTTCTTTATGATATCAGGTGCTTTGCTTATGCCTGTTACGGGTTCGTATTCACATTTTATCAGGCATAGGGTAGTGAAGGTGTTTGTCCCGTATGTGGTGTGGGTGCTGTTTTATGCCTTTGCCTATTATTGGCTCGGCATGATTAATGAATATACGCTTGCGATGCAGATAAGGTGGAGCTGGCTGTCGTTCAACTTTTGGCCCGGATGGTTTGTGCCGATTATCATGTCGCTTTATTTTGTCATGCCGCTTATTTCGCCGTGGATAGCTACGGCTTCGCGCCGGCATTTCCACTATGTGCTGATAGTATGGCTCGCGGCGAGCATTCTGCCGCTCATACAGCCGCTGGCTGGCTTTAGAATTGCTTATACGCCTGGTATCCTGTTCCTGAGCGCGGTGCCGTTTGCCATAACAGGTTACTATCTTACGTATTACCGGAACCGTCAGCCGTTGCTGCCGGCCTATGTGCTTCCTGTAGCCGGTGAAGGGGGACGGCCCGGGGCGTACAGGAGGTGGATACGCCGCCGCAAACTTGTAGTCCTCTATGCGCTGATGGTGACGATAAGTATTGTATTGCCATTTTTATTCCGTAATGCGATCCATTCTTTTGATTTCAGGAAATTGTGCATGGACTGGACTGCGCTGCCGGGAGTAGTCCTGGCGATATTCTATTTTTCACTGTTGGTGAGGGTGACAACCCTCGGCCCTGTTACCGACAAGGTGGTTAATTTCATATCTCGCTATTCCTATGGGATATACCTGTCGCATGCGTTACTGCATATTCTGCAGTATAGATATGCCCCGGAATACGCGTCGTCGACGTTGGTATCGTTTGCCGTGGGCTTCGGCGGCGGCATCGCCGTGTCGTGGCTGCTGCGCCGCATACCGTTCCTCGGCAAGTATATGGTGTAAGGAGAGGGCGTTGCTGAATATTCAATAGTAGTAGGGACGCACGGTCTGTGCGTCCCTACTTTGTTAGCCCGAATTCCGCAGTTATGCATGTGCGTATACAATAAAAAAGAGTCGTTTCACAACGACTCTTTTCCTTTAAACCTTTATCTTAATCTAATACTATGAAAAACACACATGCAAAAGAAGTAATAATTTTTGAATTGACAAAATGTTTTTATACATTTTTTTTCGGGACGGATTGCGGCCTCGGGCAGTCACACATTCGGCATCAACAGCGGTATCTCGGGCGGTTTCAACGTGTTATGTTATGATTGCATAAAAATACATGAAATACGTAGTTAACAATATTTAACGCATGATGTATGGGGCGGGGGCGTCTCGCCCCCGTGGTATTCTCTCTCCGCGTAAAAAATCACAGGAAATTACCACGGGGGCGAGACGCCCCCGCCCCATTGCCTTCAACGCAAAACGGGGTGGCGCCTGTAGTGAGGTGCCACCCCGTTTTATGGGTTGTCGTGTCGGACTGAGCCGGCCTACGTTATTTGATTACTTTTACGACCTTGTCGCCCTGACGCATGATGTAAAGACCGTTTGCAGGGTTCTCTACGCGTACGCCCTGGAGGTTGTAGTATTCAACGGGAGCATTCTCGTCGATTTCGATACCTTCAACACCGGTTGTGCCGTTGAGTGAAATGAGCTGGCTGTTTTTAAGCTCCGGAGTTACCCCATTATATAATTCGAGGTCACCTTTTACTACGACTTTGTCTCCGACTTTAAGCGCGTCTTCTGAAGTGAATTTGGCGTTATCAAAACTCTTGCCACGGAAAATGTTGAACTGGTTAGTTTCTGTACCGTTGTCAGAGATGTAATAGGTGGCGTTGCCGTATTGGACATTGATTTCATCTATTTTAGAAATGATACCCTTAACGTATACTCCGGTAGCGGCTGAACCTGCATTGCATGCATTGATTGCTGCGGCAGCATTGTAGGGATTAGTTTCTGTGCCGTCACCTTCAGCGTCGGGGAGAGGCGGTACGATTGTGTATGATACAGAAACAACACTTGACGTGTTGTCGTCGGCGTCATAGGCGATAGCCTTTACGGTTGTGGTTTTGTCAACGGTAAAGGCTGTAACATACTTAGTGCTTCCGTCGGTAGGTTCAGTGCCGTCAAGAGTATAGTATACCGTAGTACCCTCAGCGCCGGTGATAGTCACAGTCTGTGCTTCTGTGTATCTCCCGGACACGGGAGAGATGGTGGGAGCGGCTACTTCTGTGCCGCCGGCCTTAGTATATGTGATTTTAAGTACCTGTATGGCGACATTGGCGCCAGTGAGAGTAAATGTAACGTCGCTCGCTGAACCCGACCAACTGTTAGATTTGTTTGAAGTGGTATTCTTCATTGTGCCCTTATCGGCAGTAATGGTCATAGCAGCTTTCAACGAGAAGTCGATAGCAGTGATTGTTGACCCGTTTGCAGCCGAAACTTTAAGGGTCGGTTTTTTCTTGTTGCCGTATGCACGAAGACCATCACTCCAGTTACGCCAGCTGTCAGTAGTGTTAGTTGTCTCACCAAGAGTAAGAGTTATATCACCTTGGGTAGCTGTCGCACCGTTTGCGATATATTTTGTATTGTTGTCTGTGTATGCCGGTTCCATGCCGTAGTTGTTAGTCCCGGCTGTAGAAAAGAATGTGAAGGTCACATCTGCTGCCGAGGCGAAAGCGCCGGCGCATAGCACTGTGGCTAATGAAAGTAAAAATTTTTTCATAAAAAGAAAGATTTTTGGTTAATATTTAGATAATTTGTAAATTAGTCGGTTAGGATATGATATTGTATAAAGCGATGGAAATGCATCGCTGCGTCTGCACTGTATGGACGTGTAATGCAAAGGTATAAAAAACTTTTAAAAATCAGTAAGATAGATAGCAGTTTTTTTGTTAAATTTTTACTGCAAAAATGGTACAAAATACGTTTATTTGAATAAATATTCCTCTTTGGAAACTTTTTTAAACTATATGGCAAATTTTGCTGATAAAATATGAATGAACGTTGCCATATCGTATCAATCTAAAAATTGGGTGAAATGCGTGTGCACAAAACCATGGTCGGAATTGTTGTAAATAATATGTTTGGATTTTCGGATAATATTGGCTATTTTTGAATTTTTCACTCTAATTTACATGACCATGATAACTACTATTGTTGGGTATGCAGCGTGTGTCTGCATGATATTCGGCTATCTGCCGCAGGCTATATATACGATACGCACTAACGATACCGATGGCATCGCCGTGCCTACGTTCCTGCTGATGGGTTTCGGCAGCCTGTTTTTCGTGATACAAGGCATATTGCTCGGCAACTGGCCCCTGCTCATCACCAACATCGTGACCGGCCTCTGCTCGGCCATAATCTTCACGATGAAGATGCGCAACGACTGGCGCAAACGCCGCGCCGCCCGCCAAGGGAGGCTGCCCGAGGAGAGGGAGTGATATTTACACTCTCGCCCGGTCCCCGGGCTCAATCCGAGGGGAGTGGTCCCCCCGCCCTCCGCTGTCGCTCCGGACGGGGATATATACACCATCGAGCCTGCGGCTCTCCGTCCGATGCACCGACGTAACGGTATATCACCATCGAGCCTGCGGCTCTCCGTCCGATGCACCTATGTAACGGCATATCACCATCGAGCCTGCGGCTCTCCGCGTAGCCTCGGGGTGGTGTTCATATTATCTAAGTCTGTGTGTATGGTTGCGGTGGAATACCGAGGCATGTTACCGGAGGATAGGGGGGGATATGCACACTTTCACCCTGTACCGCGTGGATAGCATTCAGTAGAGCCGTAGGCTCGATGGTGTACATATCCCCGTCCGTAGCGATAGCGGAGGGCGGGGTGCGAGGGCGCCGGCAGGAGAGCCCGTGGAGCGGGCGAGAGTGTAGATATGTCAGCTATTTAGCTCATTATCATGCCACTGGAGGCCTGCTTTGAGGTATAGTCCGTTCATTTCGTCATGGTATGATCTGGAGGTATGGTGGTGCTCCTGATTTATGATATAGCTGATGACAGATTCGCTGTTTTGCGGAGATACGGAACATGCAAAGTATCCCTCGCACCAGCCTTCAAACAGAGGAAACAATCCAGAACGTTTTATCCATAGGCTCATGTTAGCCTTGAGCTTGCCGATGACTTCGGAAAGCGATATTGCCGGTGACAGGTTCATGAGGATATGGACGTGGTCGGGCATCGAGTTAATACGTATCAGGCGGCAACCCGTCTTGTTGAGAAAATCGCATATCATTTTGTGCAATTGTTCTTTGTTTTCAGGGTTAAGTGTGGAGTGGCGGCAATGCGTTCCGAATACTACATGGATTAGATTTAATGTTTTGCTCATTGGTATGTTGTTAATTGTTTACACTCTCGCCCGGTCCCCGGGCTCAATCCGAGGGGAGTGGTCCCCCCGCCCTCCGCTGTCGCTCCGGACGGGGATATATACACCATCGAGCCTGCGGCTCTCCGTCCGATGCACCGACGTAACGGCATATCATCATTCTCCGTCCGATGCACCATGTTAATGTGCGCTATTACGCTGCGGCTCTCACATGGAGGACTCTTTCATTGGATTTTTGGGGTTATGGAGCTTCGCAAAGCTATTTCTAAATGTAGTCATTGACAAATTTGCAGGGTGAAATGTGCGTAATTGTGCGTAATTTTTGCGTGGGAGCGTTTTTAATATCGAAATATACATCTTTAAAAAGAAAAATTACGTAAATTTGCGGGTACTTATAAATATAGTGACAGATATGGATTTATTTGACAGAATATCAGAAGATATCAAGAAGGCTATGCTTGCCAAGGACCGTGTGCGCCTGGAGGCGTTGCGCGGCATCAAGAAGGAGTTTCTCGAGGCTAAGACGGCCAAGGGGGGCGACGGCACGCTGAGCGACGAGGCCGCTACCAAGGTGCTTGTGAAAATGGCGAAGCAGCGCCGCGAAAGTGCGGCTATCTATAAGGAGCAGAACCGTCAGGACCTCGCCGACGGCGAGCTTGCCGAGGTGGCCGTGATAGAAGAATATCTCCCCAAACAGCTTACCGAGGAGGAACTCATCGCCGAGCTTAAGAAAATCATCGCCGAGGTGGGCGCCACCGACGCAAAGATGATGGGCAAGGTGATGGGCGTGGCAAGCAAGGCGCTTGCAGGTCGTGCCGACGGCCGTGCCATCTCCGCCAAGGTGAAGGAGTTGTTGGGGTAATCGAGAATTTTGATTAACCGGGATTAATCAGGATTAACCGGGATTAATCGGGATTTAACAAGATTAATCCGGATTAATCGGGGAAAAAACTATAATATTATGCTGACGATACAACAAATCAAGGAAAATCCCCAATATGTCATTGACCGCCTGAAGGTCAAGGGATTTGATGGTAAAGAGAAGATTGAAAAGATACTCGCTCTCGACGAACGCCGCCGCACGTTGCAGCTCCAGTCCGACACTATCGCGGCCGGACTCAACCGACAGGCTGCCGAAATCGGTAAGCTGATGAAAGCGGGCGAACGCGAGGCTGCCGAAGCCGCCAAAGCCGAAGTGGCCAAGGCGAAAGAGGATATGAAAAAATATGCGTCGGAACTCGACGCCGTGGAGAAGGAGATGACCGACATACGTCTGACCATCCCCAACATACCGTGCGAGGCTGTGCCCGAGGGGAAGACGGCCGAGGACAATGTGGTGGAGAAAGAGGGCGGCGTGATGCCCGACCTCCCCGCCGACGCGCTTCCCCACTGGGAACTTGCAAAGAAATACAATATCATCGACTTCGACCTCGGTGTGAAGATCACCGGTGCCGGTTTCCCGGTGTATATCGGCAAGGGCGCACGCCTGCAGCGTGCTCTCATACAGTTCTTCCTCGACTCGGCCAACGAGGCGGGCTACACCGAAATCGAGCCGCCCTACGTGGTCAACGAGGCATCGGGCTACGGCACAGGCCAGCTTCCCGACAAGGAGGGTCAGATGTACTACGTGCCCCTCGACAACCTCTACCTGATACCTACCGCCGAGGTGCCCGTCACGAACATCTACCGCGATGTCATACTCAATGACAACCAGCTTCCGGTCAAGAACTGCGCCTACTCGGCATGCTGGCGCCGCGAGGCCGGCAGTTACGGCAAGGATGTGCGCGGTCTCAACCGTCTGCACCAGTTCGACAAGGTGGAAATCGTGCGCATCGAGAAGCCGGAAAATTCATATGCCGCTCTCGAGGAGATGAAAGATCACGTGCAGTCGCTGCTCGACCGCCTCGGATTGCCCTGGCATATACTCCGTCTGTGTGGCGGCGACATGAGTTTCACGTCGGCCATCACGTTTGACTTCGAGGTGTATTCGGCAGCCCAGAAACGCTGGCTCGAGGTATCGTCGGTATCCAATTTCGAGACATACCAGGCCGCGCGCCTCAAATGCCGTTACCGTGGCGAGGACAAGAAGACGCGCCTTTGCCACACGCTCAACGGTTCGGCGCTCGCATTGCCCCGCATCGTGGCCGCGTTGCTCGAAAACAACCAGACTCCCGAAGGTATCGTAGTGCCGGAATGCCTCCGCAAATACACCGGCTTCGACCTGATAAATTAATGCAAAGTCGGACAGATCTGACCCGTCTGACCTGTCCGACCTGTCTGACTTCATAGGAACCTTAAGTGGATACATTGCAGTTATCGGAAAAAATAACCGAAGAAATGGGGTTTGTACCCACGGAGCAGCAGAGGGCGTTGATTGACGCCCTCGCTCGTTTTTGCGGGGATACGGTGCCCTACAACGCCGTGTTCCTGCTCAACGGTTATGCCGGCACGGGCAAGACGTCGGTCGTTGCGGCGCTTGTCAAGGCGCTGCGGGCTGTGAGGCGTCCCACGGTGTTGCTGGCGCCCACCGGACGTGCCGCCAAGGTGCTGAGCGGATTTGCCGGCAAGGCTGCGATGACTATCCACCGAAAGATTTACAAGGGGCTGGGCGACGTGGCGGCAGTGGCCGGCGTGGCCGACAATCCGCACTCCAACGCCATATTCATCGTCGACGAGGCGTCGATGATAGGGGAGGGGGAGCATGACTCGCTGCTCGAGGACCTGGCGCACTACGTCTACGGTTCGGGCCACGACTGCCGCATGATACTGCTCGGCGACGGCGCACAGCTTCCGCCGGTGGGATGCGACACGTCGCCGGCGATGTCGGCCGACAGGCTGCGCGCGCTCGGATTGCGGGTGACGCGTGCCGTCATCACGCAGACCGTACGCCAGAAGGCGCGGTCCGGCATTCTCTACAACGCCACGATGCTGCGCCGCGCCATGGCTATGGAGCAGTTGCCGGTGCCGAAGCTGCGCATCGAGCCGTTTGCCGACGTCCGCGCCATCGGCGGCGAGGAGCTTCAGGACGCCCTGATAGCTTCATATCAGGACTACGGCGTCGACGACACCATACTCATCACGCGTTCCAACAAACGCGCCATGGAATTCAACCTCGCCATACGCAAGACGATACTCGAGAAGGACGAGGTAATCACGCGCGGCGAACCGTTGCTCATCGCCAAAAACAATTATTACTGGACGTCGAAGGTTAAGGGCGCCGATTTCGTGGCCAACGGCGACGTGGTGCGCGTCAATAAAATCTACGGCACGGAAATCATCGGCTTCCTCCGGTTTGCCGACGTGGAGCTGTCGCTGCCCGACCGCGACATCACGTTCGACGCCAAGCTGATACTCAATTCGCTCAATTCGGTGACCGCGGGTCTCAACCCCGAGCACGAACAGATGCTGCTCAACCGCGCGCTTGCCGGCCTTGACCCCGCGTCGGCCGCCGACCCCACAGTGCGCCGCCGCATATTCCACACCGACCCTTACTACAACGCCCTCCGCGTCAAATACGCCTACGCCGTCACCTGCCACAAAGCGCAGGGAGGCCAATGGCAATCGGTATTCGTCGACATGGCCAACATATCCAACGAAGCCGTCACCACCCTCGACTTCTACCGCTGGCTCTACACCGCCACCACCCGCGCCCGCACCACCATAACCTACATCTCCCCCTCCATCGTGGAAGATTGATTTTGAACAGGGGTACAAAAGCCCTGACAGGAGTACAGCCAAAATATTATTAACGCGGTTAAAAACCGCGCCTACTACTTTGCTTATCAGTCTTATAGTAGACGCGGTTTTTAACCGCGTTAATAATGCGAAAGATTACAGAAGTCTCGAGGAAAAATAAATTTGTTCTGTTGATGAATCTTCTGTCCTTTTGTTTATATTACGTTATTCCGTGCAATATTCAGAATTTCACGGCGGCGCCGATGAGGCCGTGGATGCCTTGCTGCTCGAGGAGGTTGTACATGTAGGCGCGGCGGCCGAGGATGTTTTCCACGCGGGCGAAGGCCGATATACGGTCGGTGAAGCGGTAGGTGGCTCCTATGTTGAGCGAGTTGGCGTTGAGCAGGTCATATTTCATCGGCTTGGAACCGACGGTTGTGCCCCAATAGGTGTACAGCGAACGGCCTGCGCGGAGTTCGAACGACGCGTCGACGGTGAGCGGCGCTATCGGAGTGACTGACAGGTTGGCTTCGAGCACGTGGCGTGCGCGGTCGTGGTTGAGGTAGTAGCTGTGGCGGTAGCTGCCGGGAGCGCCGGTGTATTTCACCGAAGCCGCGATGTTCTTGTTGTATTTCCACGCGAATTTGGCTCCGTAGCGCACGGCGCGGAGGTCGACGGTGTTGAACATCGAGCCGTAAATCAGACGGTTGCCTGACGGGCTCGCACCGCCGGCGCCGTCCATCACTTCTGGCATGAGCCAGTCATTGGCCACGGCATAGCCTCCGAACAGTTCGAACGACGCGCCGTAGAACGGGCCGAACGTCAGCGACAGATCGGCCGTGAAAGGCACTTCCGAAAATTTGTATCCCTGTGCCACCGACATGTAGGGGTCGATGTTGTAGAGCGCCGACAGGCGGTTGATATGCTCTCCTCCGCCAAATGAAAGTGTGGCGGCGAAAGTCGACACGGGGCGCACGTTGAACTTGACGTCGGGCGCGATGTGGAATGTCTTGCCGGAGTTGGTGGCAATCTGCGCCTTGAAGCCGAGCGATGTCGAGAATGCCCCCGAGGTATAGCGGTAGGAGGGTGCGAGGGTGATGAGTCCCATCGTCTTGCCGTCGCCGTCAACGAGCGCCGGCATCCAGATGCTTGTGCCTCCTACGGTCATGTCGTTGAGGAGCGTGTTGAAGTGTCCGGTATTGACGAAGCTGACGTCGACATGTCCGTTGATTGACGATTTGTCGGTGATGGAGTAGGCCATACCTCCGGCGACTTTGATTATATTCTGCGACACTGCGTCGAGGCGTCCGTTGGTAAGATGTATCTCCTTGCCGGAGAATCCGAAGTGGCTGAATGCGCCTGTCACGTAGTAGGCAAGCGCGTTGTGGCGTGCCGACCAGGCGGCGTCGATGTCAAACGCCAGTGTGTGGTGGTTGGGGTCTTCCTCCTCCCACGGTTTGTTGTAGGCGTTGTAGGTGAAGTCGGCCGACAGGTCGAGACGCTTTGTGCGGCCGAACAGATGCGAGAAATCGGCGCCAACGGTCACGCTGTTGCGTTTGAGCGTCTCGTCGTACTGGTCCTTGTAGGAATAGCCGTCAAACTGTGTCCACACGTTGAGCGACGATGCCGGACGGGCTATGATGGAGTATCCGGCCGAGATGCCGAGGTTGTAGGCGGGGAAATAGCCGAGCGAAGCATAGCCGCGGTAGGGCGACAGGGCGATGGCCGGCTGTCCGTTGGCCGGTTCGAGCATCGTGAGCATCCCCGGCACGCGTGTCGCCGCCGTGACATCGACAAACGGAAGCCGCGATACCGGCGCCTGCGGCTGTATGAGCGACGGGAAGTTGCTGATGCGTGCCGCCTCGGGGAGCGTCGGGTCGATTTCGCGTTCAATCACAATCTCTTTTGTGAATGTCTGTGCCGACACCGCCGGGGCTGCGGCGAGTGCGGCTGCGAGAATGATATATTGTCTTTTCATTGCGTTCGGTGATTATTTGTTGTTGAGACGGTCGTCAATCATTTTGAAGATGTCGGTTTCGGTGCCGGGATAGTTGTCGCGGAGGCTGATGAGATACTGGTCGGCCTCGAAGAGGTTGCCCTCGGCGCGGTTGATGTCGGATATGAGTATGAATCCGCGTGCGAGCCAGTAGTTGTGGGGCGTGTCGGAGTCAATCAGCTTTTCGGCCGATTTGCGGGCAGCCTTCAGGTCCTTGGCGTCGAACTGTGCCTGCGCTATGCGGAAGAGCGCTTTCGTGCCGTGGATGTCGTTGAGGTCGGCCGAAAGGTCGGTCCATTCGGCTATGGCGCCATTGGTGTCGCCGGTGTTGTAGAGCGCGTCGGCGTGGTTGAATGCCGCTTCCGAACGCTGTTCGCCCGTCGGGGTAGACGATGCGGTTATGGCGCCGGCGGCTTCGATGACGCGGTCATACTGTCCGAGGTCGCGGGCGGTGCGCATGATGCCGAGCTGTGCCTCGTTGAGCATGTCGGGGGTCGATGCTGTCGTGGCGAGCTGTTCGTAGGCGGCAAGTGCGAGCTCCCCTTTGCCCTGTCCGGCGAGAGCGGCGGCCTTGGCCTTGAGGGCGGCGGGCACCGCAGCGTTGTCGGGATAGTGCTCAATCAGCTCGTCGGCATAGCCGATGGTGGCTTCGTGGTTGCCGGCGGTAGCGTTGGCGGTCACGGCATATCCCAATGCGGTGGGACGTGAGGCGCCTTGCGGGAAGCGGTCGAGATAGTCGGTGAGGCGTCCCGTTAGACCTTTGTTGAGGTAATCGCGTTCGGCGGCGAGGAATGCGGCGTTCTCCACGTCGGACGCACCTACGGGTGCGGCTCCGGGCACGGAGTTTATGAAGTCGACATATTCGTCAAGACGGCCGTCGTCGGCCATGATCTGCTTGAGGTTGTCCGATGCCTGGCGTGCCTCCTCCGAGCCGGGCGCCGTGGTGATGAGCTGGCGGTAGGTGTCGATGGCCTGTGCCTTGTCGTTCTCGTTGAGGTAGGAGAGCGCGAGCAGCAGGTTGGCCTGACGTCCGTAGGCGCTGCCGGGATAGCGTGAGGCCACCATCGAGTATGACTCGATGGAGCGGTCGGAGTCGCCGAGCTGTGCGTAGCTCTCGCCCAGGTCGATATATGCCTGCGGGAGCATGCTCGATTTGGGGAACTCCTTTAAGAACTGTTGCAGGAGGCTTACTTTCTCCTTGTAGTCGCCGTTGTAGCCGTACATGCGAGCACGCGACAGCAGGGCGTAGTCGCCGGTGCCGGGGTTGGCGCGGTAGGCGTCGGCGTAGGTCGATGCGGCCTTGCCGAAATCCTTCTGCGTGTAGTAGTGGTCGGCTATGCGGTTGAGCGCGTCGGCGCGGAGCATCCCCGACGGTTCGGGACGCGAGGCGATGAAGTCGTTGAAATATTTTGTCGCGTCCTGCGAGTCGCCCTGACGGAAACAGCTGTAGGCGAGCCCGTAGAGCGCCGTATGGCGGTTGTTGCCCGACAGGCGGTTGCCGGTCAGCGAATTGGCGTATGATTTCTGCGCCTTTGCGTAGTTGCCTGCGGCATAGTATGCTTCGCCGAGCCACAGTTCCGATTCGGCCGCCGTCTTTGCGTCGTGGGCTTTGAGCGATACGGCTTCGGTCAGGTGGCGGATGGCATCGGCATTCTGTCCCGACATCACTTCGCGCGAACCGAGGGCGTAGAGCACCTGCTGCTTGGCGGCGAGTATCTTTTTGGAGGGATTTTTAATCTGGTTGATTGACGAGAGTGCGGCGGCATAGTTGTTGTCGGTCATATAGCCTGCCACGAGATATTCGCGCACGGCCGAAGCATGACGCGAGTCGGGGAACGTGCGAAGGAATTCCTCGAACGTGGCTACGGAGTTGCCGAACGGTATCTTGCCCCCCTCGGTCTTGGCCACGGCGTAGTTGTAGAATGCGGCTTCCTGCACGTTGCTGTCGAAATTCTTGCGCAGGGCGCGGTCAAACGCTATCAAGGCTCCCGAGTAGTTGGCCTGGCGCATCATGGCCTGGCCGATGAAGAGATTGGCGCTCTGACCCATAGCGTTGTCAATGTCGATTACCGGAGTCAGGTCCTTGATAGCCTCCTCGTAGTTCCCCTCGCGGTATTCCGTCACGCCGAGCATGTAGAGTGTTGTGGGAAGCGGTTCGGCGGTGTTGGCGGCGTATTCGCGGAGCAGCGGCAGCGCTTCGCTCAGGTCGTCGAGCTGGTAGTATGACTCGCCTGCCACCCGCATCGCCTCGTAGCGGAACGACGGCTCGATGCGCTCGTCGGAGTAGAGGCGGCGTGCTGTGGCTGCTGCCTGTGCGTAGTCGCCGTCGAGATATTCGATCTGCGCCAGGTAGTAGTCGGCCATGTTGCCGGGAGCCGTGGCGCGGTTGCACTTCCTGAACAGGTCGGCCGCTTTGGCGTAGTCTTTCCTCACATAGGCGATATAACCCTCATAGAAACGTGCCTCGTCGGCATATTCTTTCGAGTGCGTCAGGCGGCGGTAGATTGGTTCGGCAAGGTCGTAGTCGCCCTGTTTGAGCAGGCAGTATGCGCGCGATGCGTCGAGGCGGTCGGCGCTGCTGCGGTCGAGCGACTTGGCCGCTATCTGCGAGAACTCGTTGAGCGCCTCGCCGTAGCGTCCGGAGGCGGTGTAGAGATTGCCGAGCGCCAGATGCGTCTCGGCTATCCGCGCCGATGCCGGGTAGCGCCATATAAAATATTTTACGAGCGCCTCGGCATCGGCCTTGTTGAGATGGAGGGCCGACATCGCTATGTAGTAGTCGGCGTCCTCGAGCTGTGCCGGAGTGGGGTTGTTGTCCTTCAGATAGCGCATCTGGTCGGTGCACCCGACGTAGTTGGCGTCGTTGTACATGTCGATAGCCCGCCGGAGGTAGCCTTCCGGAGCCGGTGAGTTGACCTGGGCCACGCCTGCCAGTGTGGCGGCGGCGAGGGCTGTTGTGGTTAATATCTTTTTCATATTCGGTGGTTGCGGTATTGTGTTTCTGTTTTTTGTGATGGCTGTCAGGGGGCGGCTATACGAGCTTCAGGTTGAATTTGTCTATCAGTTTGACAATCTCTGGCGATACCGAAGTGATGTGCGCGAGTATCTCGCGGTCGTTCCATATCGTAGGCGCGGGGCCTGATTCGTTGAGCGAGAGCGTTATGTTGAAACTGTCGTTGCTTATGGCGTTGCGTATGTGCGCCAACAGTCCGGGCAGATGGTTGCGGAATTCCGCCGTCTGTATGTCGTTCTCGAGAGCCACGTCGTAAGTGTCGTTGCCCGTGCTGCGCGGACGGCATGCTCGCATCGTGTTGATGAGTATCCGTTCGGTGGGTCGTTCGGCGGCGTAGGCGTCCCATGCGGCGTTGACCTGCTCGTCGGTGTAGCGTTCGGCGCGGTGCATCGACGCTTCTGCGGCATGCACGGTTTGTGCTGTCGTCGTCTGCGTCTCCACGCGGCGTGTGGTGCGAAGCACCTTTCCGGTACGCGCCGGTGCCGGAGGCGCACCCACACTAACAGGCGCCGGAGCGGTCGGAGTGCTCTGAGTACTCGGAGTTCTCGGAGCACTCTGAGTTCTCGGCACCGCCGCAGCCGCCGGAGGCGGCGTCGATGGCGCAGGCGTTTCCGCAGTCTGACCGGTCCGACCTGTCTGACCTGTCTGACTTTGCGCGGCGCCATTGTCCCCGTTGGCGGCAAATGGTTTCAACTGCCCCTCTCCGCTGCCGCTATAAGTGGGGGAGGGGCTTTGTAGTTGGCACAGTCTGATGAGCAGAAGCTCGGCGAGAAATGTCTTTGACGATGCCTGGCGGTAGTTGAGGTCGGCCTCGTTGCACAGGCTCATGGCTGCGAAATAGAAGTCGAGCGGAAGCGCTTTTGCCCTCGCTGCCATCTCGGCCTTGACGTCGTCGTCGGTGTCGAGGAGCGACAGCGTCGATTCCGAACGCGCCACCATCAGGTCGCGTATGTAGGCCGACAGTCCGGTGATGAAGAAATGTGTATCAAATCCACGGTCGCGTATCTCCTTGTATATCAGCAGCGCGCTTTGCACGTCGCCCGATGTGAACGCGTCGACGAGACGGTTGTAGTAGGCCGAGTCGAGCACATTGAGATTTTCTATCGCCGAAGCGTAGGTGATGTTGCCGCGCGACGATGCCGCCACCTGGTCGAATATCGACAGGGCGTCACGCATCGCTCCGTCAGCCTTCCTCGCTATGAGTCCAAGTGCCGCGCGCTCGGCTGTAATCCCTTCCTGCGTGGCCACGTAGGCAAGATGGTCGACCATATCGGCCACCGTGATGCGGTTGAAGTCGTAAATCTGGCAGCGCGAAAGTATCGTGGGTATGATTTTCTGCTTCTCGGTCGTGGCGAGAATGAACACCACGTAGCTCGGCGGCTCCTCGAGCGTCTTGAGGAACGCGTTGAACGCCGCCGCCGACAGCATGTGCACCTCGTCGATGATGAACACGCGGTAACGGCCGTCGGTAGGGGGCACCTGCACCTGGTCGACGAGCCCGCGTATGTCGTCGACGCTGTTGTTCGACGCCGCGTCAAGCTCTATGATGTTGAGCGAACGGTTTTCGTTGAACGCGCGGCACGAGTCGCATTCGTTGCACGGGTCGCCGTCGGCCGACGGGTTGGTGCAGTTGATGGTCTTGGCGAAAATACGTGCGCACGAGGTCTTTCCCACTCCGCGTCCTCCGCAGAACAGGTAGGCGTGGGCCAGTCGGTCGGTGGCGATGGCGTTCTTCAGGGTCGCCGTCAACGCCTTCTGTCCCACCACCGAAGCAAACGTCGATGGACGGTATTTGCGCGCCGATACGATATAATTGTCCATTGTGGTTATCCCTTTTGTAAGCTGTAGGGGTATGTTTGAAATGATTTCAGGAAAGCATAAATCCCCTTTCCCGATATTTATGCTTACAAATATAATAAATATATATTTATTATAATAGTCCCGCGCCCCCAACTTTATAAATCTTTAAAGTTTTCCCTCTGAATCTCCGCCTCCCACGCTAAGTCCGACCCCTCAGACCCGTCAGACTGGTCCGACCTGTCCGACCTGTCTGACCGGTACCCCCTGTGCCTATGCCAAAAGAGAGGGCGCGAAATAAATCGCACCCTCTCGCAGTAGCCCATAGGAGAATCGAACTCCTCTTTCAAGAATGAAAATCTTGCGTCCTAGCCGATAGACGAATGGGCCGCTTGCTTCAAAAGAAGACTTCCCTTAGGCTGCCAGTCCGTTGATGTGGCGGGCAATCTTGCTCTTGAGGTTCGAAGCTTTGTTCTTCGATATAGCTTTCTTTGCAGCGAGCTTGTCGAGCATTGCGGTCAATTTTACGAATGCTGCTTCTGCTTCTGCTTTGTTGGTCATTTTACGTACACGGCGTACAGCGTTGCGCGCTGTTTTTGCGTAATAGCGGTTGTGAAGACGACGGCTGGCCGTCTGGCGTATTCTCTTGATTGAAGATTTGTGATTTGCCATTATTGTAATTGACTTTTTCTTGTTGTTGGTTAGTAGCCCATAGGAGAATCGAACTCCTCTTTCAAGAATGAAAATCTTGCGTCCTAACCGATAGACGAATGGGCCTCGTTGCTTCTGGTTCCACCCACAAAGCGACTGCAAAATTACACACTCTTTTTCAATCTTGCAAATTTTTTCTCAAAAAAAAGCATTTTTTCATTTTTTAATCCTATTTTTGTACCTAAATCAGCTCAATCAACCCAATCAGCCCAATCAACCCAATCAATTAGCAATGAGCAATCAGCAATCAGTAATTAGAAATCCCCCAAATCCTGATTCCTCACCCCCAGCCCCTGATTGAGAAAAATGACCGGAGCTAATTGGAAATATAGCCAAGTGATGACGCGTAAGCGGAATAATCCCCGCCCATTCCTAATATACTAATTACTCATTACTAATTATCAAAAGAAGTGCTTCTCCCGTCCGACTGCATAACGCTCTCCTCAATCAAATACAACGACACCCGCGCCATCGTCCACTGCCTCTCGCGCGAGGCCGGCCGTATCCCCGTCATCGTCAACGACGGCAACACCGCCGCCGCACGACGTCGCCGCGCACTGATGCTCCCCGGCTCATCCTTCTCCTGCGTCCTCGACATACGCGAAAACCGTTCCCTCCAGTCCGTGCGCGATGTCATGCCGGCGCGCGTCATGATGCTCGACAACCCCGTGGCCGGCTCCGTCATCCTTTTCATCTGCGACTTCCTTTCCACCATCCTGCGCGACAGCCAGCCCGACGCCACCCTCTACGATTACGTCGACGGATTCATAGCCCACGTCACCGCCTCCGACCGCTCCATCGCCAACGCACCCATCGCCTTCCTCCTCGACCTGCAGCAGTTCATGGGCATAGCCCCCGACACCTCATCCTATTCCGAAGGCTACTGTTTCGACTTCGCCTCGGGCTGTTTCCGCCCGTCGCCACCGCTCCACTCACAGTGGCTCGACGCGTCGCAGTCGGCCATCCTCATATCACTCTCCCGCATGAACTTCCGCAACATGCACCTCTACCGCATGTCGCGCGCCGACCGCAACAACGTCCTCGACCTCCTTATCCAATACTATTCCACCCATTTCGGCGCAATCCGCAACCTCCGCTCTCTCCCCGTAGTCCGAGCCATCTTCGACTGACTCCTTCATCTCCATCCCCGCAGTCTCGGCAGCTCTCTGCGGGAGTCAATCGCCTCCCTCGCTATCGCGATGCCGCGCCGTGCACGCCGGGCATATGCCTCCCCGCCACCGCACTCCTCGTATATCGCCGAAAGCACCATGCATGCCATCGATTTGGCAATCACCGCCGACGCTGCCGCCATCATCGCTCCGTCCTCGCCATACCCCTCTTTCAGCTCTATCCACATGTTGCCGTTGTCATTATCTCCCGGCATCCCGCAGTCGGCCACACGCGGCATCAGTCCCATCACAATCTCCGCAAACGCATCCGCCACCAATACCGCCAGCCCCTCGGCCTGGTCCTCCTGCAGCAACGCCCTCTCACGTTCCGGCATACTTACGTAACCCTGCAGCGCCGACAGCGCGTATATCTCCTCCATCACCTCTTTTTTCTTTATCTCAACCCTCATCGTTCTGTTATTTTCTAATGTTTCTGTTTTTACCCATCCGGTAGAAAAGCTGCCGTGCATATACCTTTGTCATGAAAAACGACGATGCACGCTCGGTCACCAATACATCCACCAACGCCCGTCCGAGGCTTACGCCCGTGCTTTCCATCCTTCTCCGGCATTTGCGTCCTATCTCTATCATCATGTCGCGGCGTGAATGCCGGCGCAGCTTCCCGTCATAGCGCTCTATGACGCCGCGCTCCATCAGGTCGCCCACCGCTCGCCGCGCATACCGGTAACTTACATAATATCCAGGCGCGTCGCCTGCCATCACTTCGGCTATCACTTTCTCTACGGTCACTTCCTCGCCGCGTGCCAGCATTTCCTTCATCTCGCGTCTGAACGCTGCCATGAAATCCCGGTTCCTTTGTTCTGTATATTCTCCCATGGTAATCCTGTTTTGATGCAAAATTACCGTAACCGTGGGCTTCTTTACTGCTTATGGTTGTTAAAATGGTAAAATAACCATTAAATACCACACAATTTCTCATCTCTCGTTTCCCTGAAGTGCACGAATGTCAGCAACAGGTCGTTGATGGCTACCGTAGCGTTGCGCACTTCGCTCTCATAGCGTTCGTAGCCCACATTGCCTCCGCCGCTGCTTCGGCCGAGCAACGCGTTGCTCACCCCCGACACATCCTCGAGCATCTTCAGTTCGAGGCTGAGCAGCTCGCGGGCACCGAAATCGCTCGCGTTGGTGATAAGCTGCTTCGGTTCGGGCGCGCCGTCGACAGCCTCGTATGGTATCACCCCGTCGGGCGACGCCCACAGCGACGACAGCTTCTCCCAGTCCATTCCCGACGACCGCTGGCTCTTCGGGAAAAGCAGCACACCCTTGGCCGACGTGCTCATCACCCTGTCCATCAGCGTTATCAGCCGGTTCACATATATCTGCTGGTCGATGACATCCTCCACCAGCGAGTGCACCTCTCCGTCGGTCAGCGGATACAGTTTCACCACAAACGGGTGGCTGCCGTGGGCGTAAGGCGAACGGTATTCGCTCACCACGCTGCCGTCGGGCGTCATCCACCGGCACCTCCAGCAGATGCTGTGGGTCAGCACGCTCTCGATTGGTTTCGCCCCGGCCTTTGCCCGCGATTTGTTCTCCTCGTCGATCCATCCCGCGCTCCCGGTGCTTGTCACGCCGCACGTGCCGCATGCCGTGTCGTGCCACTTCACTGTCTCGCAGCTCTCGAGGGTCCACACCTCGATCAGCCGGCAACGCCCACGTTCGCTGCACCGGTCGAAACTGCCCGCATCGGCATTCGTGCGGCCGAGTATGCCGTCTCCGGCCGTCCCGGTCGTGCGGGCAAACAGTTCGCGCAGCGCATTCGCCTTGCTCCGGCTTCCGTCGGCAAAACGCATCACCGCCTCCCCTGGACTCATGTCATGCAGCATCCCTATCATTTCGATGTCATCGCCGCGGGGGTCGGTGAAACTGTTCACGAAAAACTTCGCCGGACTTACATTGTCAACGCGTATTCCGCTCCGTCCCGGACGCACATCGTCGGCCACACGCTGTACCGCCATCCCCGATATAAGAAACTCCTCCAGTGCGCGGCAGTCCATCTCGTCAAGACTGTTTGCCCGGTACAACGCTCTCAGTCCCGCATCCATGCCACCGCCATTCCCGTTCTCCTTCTCGTCAATCCACATCCTGAAACGCCCCACAACGCATTTCACCATGCGGCGTATCAGATTGTTCGTCATCGGGTCCTTCCCATGCTTGAGAGCCTGCTGGCGCGCCGTCATCCTGGTCCCGTCAGGCTCCGTCACCACATCATTCCACTGGTCGCCGTAAGTAAAACGCTTATATCGCTCGCGTCTCACCCTGAAATCCGCCGCCCGTTCCCAAGCCCGTCTCGCCGCCCCCGCAATCTGTATACTCCGATCATCCTTAACTATCCTCATCTCAATCCCTTATTATATATTAAATTAAGTCGTCCCTTATTATCCCTTATTATATCTTATATCCTAAATTGAAATAATTAAAATTCTAAATACCAAGAAAAGTGCCCTCCAATGCATTTATAGCCAAGTGATGACGCGTAAGCGGAATAACCAATCCCTCATTACTAATTACTCATTACTAATTACTAATTCCCAATTCCCATAAGGGCTTCCCGCTCAAACACATAGCTCCCGTCGTCCGGCGCCGCCACGCATATCAGTTCCGTAATCTTCCCCTCCCCGCACTTGCTGTACAGCGTAAGCCTCCGTCCCCTCTTCACGGCCACCGGGCAGCAGCATTTCCCCGACACATACCGGCTCGTCTGCAATCGTGCGAGAGCGCCGTCACATTCCTCCACGACCCGCGCCGGCCGCCTCCATCCGCTCATCCTCACCGACACAACCCTCACGCACTCCGCCGGCAACTCCACCTCCACGCTTCCGTCATCTATATCCCTCGCGCTCACATCCCCCGCGAAATCGCGTACCGGCAGAAACTCCGTCTCCCCCTTGGCAAGCAGTGCCGCATACCAGTCATCGATTTCCGCCTGAAGCATCTCGTCCACACTCTCATTCTCCACCCTCACTACCTGCAACGTCGAAGTCGACACCGGAAGCATCCCTTTCCGTCGCTTCCATTCCCTCAGCATCTCCTCCCTACTCAATCTAATCATCATAATCAATAAAAAAACTACCACCCGCCCACCCAAAAAAATTACTCATTACTAATTACTAATTACTAATTGCTCATTACTAATTGCTCATTACTAATTGCTCATTGCTCATTGCTCATTGCCGGAGGCAAGGATTCGCATATGCGCCTCGGGATAGCGGAGCACCAGGCACGAAGCCTCCGTGATGACTATCGCCTCCGTGTTTCGCTGGCCGCTGCTGCGCAGGTCGAGACGCTCGGTACGGAACGGCACATGGCAATACTTCGTCAGATACTCCGGGTCGATGATCATACCGTCATGCGGGTGGCCGCACTGGTCGAATATCTCCGACGCCATCACATACAGTCGTCCGAACTTCGTCACAATCTCCGTGAAGTCGAGTCCCCAGCGCGTCATGGTCTCGGTCGCGCCCACCGTCTTGACATGCTCCAGTTTGTTAAGCTCCTCGATAAGCAGCGTGCCGCCGATGAGCAGCTTCTTCGACGACCCGCCGTTGCCCGTGAAAGCCTCTCGCGATATTTCGATAAGGCGGTTCATGTCGAGCGCGCCCTTGGTGTACGTACACTCCTTGCCGGCCTGATGCCAGATGCCTCCCGTGAGCATTATCTCCGTATTCTTCACAGGGTCGGTCAGCGTTCCGCACGACCCGAACAGGAAGTTCTTCTCCATACCGCGGCGCATGTCGGTGATAGCAGCCTCCTCCTGGTCGGAAAATCCCCAGCCTACCTCCTTGTTGGCAATTTTGTGGTAGGTCGACTGTTCGACCTGAGCCTTGAATATCTGACAGTTATTGCTCTTTTTGGTCGGAAGCGCCTCAAACTGCGGCGTCTGCACATCGAGTTCGGCAGCCGCACGACCCATTCTCACAAGCACCGTTCCCGCCTTGAGGTCAGGCACGCTCGACCCGCGGCTTGAGGTATTGTTGACCGATATTACCGAGATGCCCGTCGTATCCTTCGCCACCACGTATAGTACAAGGGTCTCCGTAGCCCCATCCTTGGTAGTCGCCATCACCTCAGGCACCATGATGGTTTCCGTAGGCTCGAATATGCTGTCATTGGCCGTTTTGAGCAATGCCCCCTGCGACTTGCCCCAGCTTGTGATAGCCGTCGAATCGCTTTCAAGCGTAGTCGTCACCCCCTTGGTGTCGACCGAATAATACTCCACCACCATCGAACCGCTCCGGCGCGAACCCGCATGACGCGATATCTGGTCAATAGGCGTAGCCATAGGACGTATCTTCACTATTCGCTCATCAATCTCGTTTCTGAGCAGCTCGGGCGACGCCTCGCGGCTCAGCTCAAGAGTAAGAGGCTCGCCTCCCACATGCTTGCCCCCTGCCGCACCGGCCACGATGCCCATTGCCAGCCCGTACTCGCCGCCGCTGCAACAACCCTCGAGCAGCATATACATCACCCACATGAAAGCCGCCACGGCAACCACCTTCATCAAATCACTCTTCAAAATTTGTCTCATAATCTTTTCCATTCCCCAAAATAAAAATTAAAAAAATTAAACACTAAAAAACTAAAAAAGCTATAAAGCTAAAGATAAAAACTAACAAACTCCCTAAAAATCAATCAAATAAACCCACGCCGGCCTAATCATCTTATCGCTCCACCACCTGCATAGCAATAATTATGAATTATGCATTATGAATTATGAATTGCCATCACTCCCACACACTCCGGCGCATATTATTGAGTATCATAATCTCATTCTCCGCCACCTCGTGGCTCACATTCTGCCGTCCGGAGCGTCCCTCATTCATCCACGCCTCAATATTCTCGTTGCGTCCGCGTTCATATCCCCGCGCCTCCGCCTCGGCAATCAGCCTCTCCACCTCCGCCTCGCTGATGTCCGCCTCGTTATCCTCCTTGGAGTCATCCATTGACGGTGCGTCAATCCGTTCCGCCTCCGGCCCCTCTTCCGGCGCGCCCGGCGCATACGCCTCCGCATCCCCTTGCGCGGCACAGTCCTCCATGTTCGCATCCTCGGCCATATCGGTTTGGTTGCCGGTATCACCCTCGGCTTCCGTAGCGGAAACGACGGTAATCTCCTCATTCACTTCAATAACATCCTTTTCCATATCTTTCTTAATTGGTTAGTAATTCGTTTACAATGCAAAATTACTATCCTATAAAGCCAAAAATGCGTCAAAAAGTTACAAACTCAACACTAAAAATTTTATTTTTCAAAATCTTTGTTTAACTTTGTACCAATAGAAAAATATTCCTATCGAATAGGATTGTATTTCAGTCCGTTCCTGTTAAGTTCTCCTTTTTCTCTCAATAATCTCTCTCTCGAACTTCAAAATACATAACTTATTCTCCGGCTGCCCTTTCTGGAAACCCGCCATTAATGTTAATACATAAGTCCAAGGCCGCTCGTGAGATAGTTTATGCCTGAATATGGGTGTGAACTATTGCATGCGAGACTGTTGGACAGGGCGCTTGGCGGTGCCTCAGCAAGCATTTTCACTGCAATAAGTTCACACTTTCTGTTTGTCTACACACTCTCTAATGCAAAACACCCTCTCCTCCCGATTTTGACATAAATGACAATAATTGTAACCATAACATACGAACCATTTTTACGCTATAAATAATTTAATTGAAATTTGGACAAAAGCAGGAGCGTCGCCGTGAGGCAACGCTCCTGCCGATTTTATAACTATTCAGTGAATATGTACGATGTAAGGTGTTCATTATCAGTGTAGGGCTGCACCGGGGTGCAGCCGAAACCAATGCAAACGGGTGTTATCATCAACGGCTGCACCGGGGCGCAGCCCTACAATACGCTCGTAATCAATAAGTTTATCAACTGAATAGTTACAAAAAATCCCTCTCAGTCTTAATTTGATTCAAATCCAAACACTCTCTTAAAATATGTATTAATTCAAACCAAATGAAACTTCAAGAGCATGCACGACCGGTAAAATGCTGATTTTTGTGAAACGACATGATAATTTTTAATAAAAAAGTAAGCAAATAGAGAAATTTATTTTAATTTTGTCCGGATGTTGATGTGTATTAATTTTTCGACCCGAGCCACATTGCCGCGAGAATTATGCACGGAATATCGTAAAATATATATTTAGACAAAACGTTTTTCAAATCTAATTCAAATATAGATTATGGCAGCAGATATAGATTGGGCCAACTTGTCGTTTGGCTACCGCAAGACAAGCTATAATGTACGTTGCACTTACCGCGACGGCAAATGGGGCGAAATAGAGGTTTCCGATTCGGAATACCTGAACATACATATAGCAGCCACAGCGCTCCACTACGGTCAGGAAATATTCGAAGGGCTTAAAGCCTTCCGTGGCAAGGACGGCAAGATACGCATCTTCCGCCTCGACGCCAACGGACAGCGCATACGCCGCTCGGCCGAAGGCATACTCATGGAGCCCGTGCCTGAAGAATTGTTCCGCAAAATGGTCACTAAAGTAGTGGAACTCAACGCAGACTTCGTGCCCCCGTACGGCAGCGGCGCATCGCTTTACATACGCCCGCTGGAAATAGGCATGAGCGCCCGCGTGGGGGTAAAACCGGCCGACGAATACATGTTCATCGTACTTGTCACTCCTGTCGGTCCTTATTTCAAAGAAGGTTTCAAACCGACCAATATATGCATCATGCGCGACTATGACCGAGTGGCACCCAAAGGCACCGGACGATGGAAAGTAGGTGGCAACTATGCCGCATCGCTCGCCGCCGGAGAGAAAGCCCACGAACTCGGCTATTCGGCCGTGCTCTACCTCGACCCGCGCGAGAAAAAATATCTCGACGAATGCGGACCGGCCAACTTCTTCGCCATCAAGGACGGGAAATACATCACCCCCGAATCGGAGTCCATACTTCCGTCGGTTACCAACGACTCTCTCAAGCAGCTTGCACGCGACATGGGCATAGAGGTGGAATGCCGTCATATACTCCTCGAGGAACTTGACGACATAACCGAAGCGGCTGCCTGCGGCACCGCAGCCGTGGCCTCACCCGTGGCAGAAATCGACGACCTCGACACCGGCAAGAAATACGTGGTGTCGACCAACGGCGAAGCGGGCCCCGTCACCACCGCACTCTACAACAAACTCCGCGCCATACAGCTCGGCGAGGAAGATGACATACACGGCTGGAACACTATAGTCAATGCATAAATTCATAATGCATAATTCATAATTATGCGCCGGTAATGAATTTATCCGACAAATAGAATAAGTTTTTTTCCAAAAAGCACAACTACGTAGTCAGCCCTTAAAAACGGATATTAATTGCTGATATTCAATAAAATAAACATA
>ERZ780168.637-NODE-637-length-42208-cov-7.400304_pt1 | contig 42208 bp, 28 predicted proteins | sample MGYA00510981_ERZ780168 | MGnify/ENA primary metagenome ERZ780168 (study PRJEB29588, sample SAMEA2158769) | human gut metagenome | biome: human gut; feature: human-associated habitat; material: faeces | place: Denmark | collected 2008/2010 ...
GTGTCTTTAAAGTTACTAAAAAGCAAACATATCTACAACTTTTTATAGGATTAAGGAAGAAGAAGAGGAAAACCATCGAAATAAAAAAGAGATTACCACCAAATTTGACGAAGAACCCTTTTTAATTTTCTAGTAGTGTTGAGAGATTAGACTTCGACATTTCCATATAATTCTGTTTATTGTTGTACTCAATGACTATATTCCTTACTATCTCTTCCGGTGAACCCATTTCACGGGTAGCTGTACGCCACCAAATAACATACGATGAAGTTGTGGCAAAATTTAGCTCTATCATAATAAATAATACAACAGAACAAGTGAATCATAGCTACATTCTTGAATTAAAATACCTGCCTAAAGATAAGTTTGAGACACAAGCTGCAGAACAATGGAAAGAGGCTATCAATCAGATTCATAACTATATGGCAGATTCAAAAGTGCGCCAATTATGCCAACACACGCAACTCCATTGCATCGTTATGCAATTCTGCGGATGGGAATTGACACGAATAGAAGAAGTATAACGACTACAATAGCATCTCCGCTAAAGCGCGGCATTCGACACGGTTGATTTTACCATTCCCCGTCTGAGGAATTAAATCCACCGTTCGGATATGTTTAGGACAATGATAAGGAGGCAGTATCTCCTGCATCTTATTTTTTAGTTCTTCCATATCCAACCGACCTTCGAGCAATAAAGTCACCGCTTGCCCCAAACGAGGATCCGGAACCGAAGTGATGACAAATGGTACAAGAATGAAAGGACGAAGTAACTTCTCCACCTCTTCTGCCTGTATCTTAATACCACCGCTATTGATTACATTATCCTTACGTCCCAAGATAATGAAACTTCCATCGGGATAGATACGAGCGATATCATTAGTCTGTAAAATCTTATCGCAGACCAAAGGAGCATCGATCACCAATGTACCCTCAGAGGATAATGACAGACGGACGGAAGAAAAAGGATAATAATGGTCGGATGCAGAATTTCCGTTCAAGCGACGCAGGGCAATATGGGATAATGTTTCGGTCATGCCATAAGTGGAATAGACAGCTATCGGGAGAGATTTTATCTCTGCTTCCAAAGCCTCATCTACTGCCCCGCCACCTATAATTAGAATCTCCGTTTGCAGCAACTGTTCTTTTTCTTCGGGAGTATGAAGAGTATTATAAACCTGCAAAGGAACCATTGCCGCAAATTTCAGCGGTTCGTTTATATCGGAGAGAGGATGACCGGAAGCAGGACGCACTATCAGATTCAGTCCTGCCACCAAAGAGCGTACTACTACCATCATGGCTCCGATATAACGGAGATTCATACATAACAAAGCGGCGTCTCCTGCTTGCAGATTCAGAAATTCGCAAGTCAGGCGCGCACTTTGCATCATTTTGTCCTTGCCAACCATTATCTTTTTCGGTTCTCCGGTAGAACCCGAAGTATGAACAATCATAAAAGGAGAGTCAGCAAACCACTCCTGCAAGAAATCAAATAGCATTTGTATGGAAGAAGCGTCTTGTTCTCCTCCTGCCTTCGCTTTCAACAAATGCAAATCATCGACCGTGTACCGTACCCCTTCAAGCAGAAGTGATTGCTTTTTTCTCTCAAATTCCATTTTTATTGAATCTCATTTTTATTAAATTCCTCCTCTCAACAGCTCCAACATTTCTTCTTTAGTCAACTTATGCGCCATGTTGCTTCCGTCCAGCAGAGAATCGGCCAGTGATTTCTTACTTTGATGCAGTAAGACAATCTTCTCTTCGATCGTATTGGAAGAAATCAACCGGTAAATAGTGACCGGACGAGTCTGACCGATACGATAGGCACGGTCAGAAGCCTGATCCTCGGCAGCAGGATTCCACCAAGGATCCAGATGAATCACGTAGTCGGCAGCAGTCAGGTTCAGTCCCGTTCCTCCTGCTTTGAGACTAATCAGGAACAAGTGTCCTTCTCCCTGCTGAAACCGGCTAACCTGTTTTTCCCGTTCATTCACGGACATCGTTCCATCCAGATAAAGACAGGAAATTCCCTTTGAATCCAATTCCTTACGAATCAAAGCAAGATGAGACGTGAACTGGCTGAATACCAAAGCGCGATGCTGGTTACCGATAAGGTCGTCTACCAACCCCATGAAGACTTTTGTCTTGGACGAAGCCAGTTTATTAAACCCCTCATTGACCAAAGCCGGATGACAAGCTGCCTGACGCAAACGAGTGATTTCCGCCAATGTCCGCACAGGGCTCGACGAGCCTTCTTCAATATTCGCAATAGCTTGCTGACGCAGATGCTCATACAAAGCCATTTCTTCGGAAGAAAGCTCTACCTTTTGTACTATTTCAGTTTTCGGCGGCAGTTCGTCCAACACTTCTGTTTTGGTACGCCGAAGCAGGAAGGGTTGCAATATCTTTTTCAATTGTTCCTGCCGCTGCTTATCCCCTGATTTCTCAATGGGAAGAATAAACTTTTGAAAAAAATGCGGAAATGTCCCCAGCAAACCGGGATTGGCAAACTCAAACAGGTTCCAGATTTCACTTAAGTGATTCTGTATGGGAGTCCCGGTCAACAACAAACGAAATTCACCGTTCAGTTGCATCGCTGCCTTGGAAATCTTAGTGTCTTTATTCTTTATTGTATGGGCTTCTTCCAGCAGGATGACATTCCATTGTTTATTGCTCAACAATACGACTTCCGCGTTCAACAAACCATAAGTGGTAAGCAAAATATCACAAGCGCCGACTTCCTGTATCATCTGCTCACGATTACCACAACTGTCATGCAACACCCGACAAGTGAGCGAAGGAGCAAAACGATTGATTTCACTCTGCCAATTAAACAATACGGACGCAGGAGCAACAACCAGAGAAGCCCCTTGCTTTCCTCTGCTGAGCATCAGGGCAATGGCCTGTATCGTTTTACCCAATCCCATATCATCCGCCAGACAAGCACCGGCTCCCCAATGCGCCAACCGGGACAACCATTGGAAACCTTCCATTTGATAATCACGCAATTCCGCCTGCAAAGTGGCAGGAACAACAGCTTGAACAGTCTCCGCCTTTTCTATTTTTTGTTGCAGTTCCTTAAACTTACGGTCTTTTTTCAGAACGACTCCCTGCTGCTCCAAATCAACAAGCAGAGCGGCATTGAAACCGGCAACTTTCATACTTTTATCATTCATCAGAATGGCGTCGAGTTCTTGCAATCTCCTGCGCAACTGACTGCTCAATGCCAGAAAGTCCGAATCGTTCAATGCTATAAAACGTCCTTTGCTCTCACGCACCTTTTTCAGGAGTTCCGCAATCTTTATCCGGCCTCCATCTTCAATCTCCAATTCACCGCCTATCTCAAACCAATGCTCCATCCCTTTCATGGATAATTTCAGCTGTGGGAAATCCGCTACGCCTTTTATCGATAATTTAGTACCCTCCGGCCACTCGGAACGCGAAACATCCGATAGTCCGCGAAGCTCTTCTATCAGGTCCAGACATTGATAGTAATCCTCGAAATATACCGTATCCCTAACAGTGGGGTTTCCGCTGACCCGCCGAAGAATCCGGTTAACGACAACATAGTTTTCTCTTTCTTTCTCCAGATCGCGCACAGCTTGCACGTGTTCGCCCTTCACTGTTCCAATCACACTCCCCACTCCTTTACCGGCTTTGCAGTATGGCGGCTGTTCGGTGAAGGGCTTTACAAACAGTTCTACCTTGATTCCATCTCCTACCGGCAGTAGTTGCACCGTTATCAGCGAATCGCCTTTTATCTGCTTAAGGGTTCCTTTATTACGTATCAGATCTGAATGTATCGTCACGTTTTTCCCCAGTTTTCCCAACACTTCTGCCAAGCGGTCTTTAGCCTTTAACGGAAAACGGGAAGATTGTTTTAAAATTTCTAAAATAGAACGCTGTTCACGGTTCAGTTCCACAATCCGGAACAGTTGGTCGTTCTCCTTCTTTAAAATAAGATCTGAACTTTCGGGCCGCCCCACATTACTGTTTACCTGATACCCGTCTTCCAGTTGAGTGACCACCAGTTGCAGTTCTTCTTTTGTAATTACGACAGGTAGGTCCGGATTTTCTGCCATATATACAAATGGATAACCCACCAGTAGAGACAACGCTTTCGGTCCGCCCAATTCATAGATATCTCCCAAAGAATATCCGGCATTATAATGCTCGACACACGCCGAAAGGCTTTTGTCCAGCGCGCTCATCCCTTCTACTGCATTTTGTTGGAAAGTAGACAAGGCAATATTCCGTCCTCCCGTCCAGGTAATTCCATCTTTCGACTTTTGAAGCCGGGGGATTATCTGACCATGATTCGTAATATGATATACGATACGCACTTGTGCGATGCCGCCCACGGCTCCTTTCGCCGTCTCTCCTGCTTCCTGACTTCGCGCCATCTCCGCCAACCTGTCCAATGCCGTTTCCCAAGGTTCCCGCTTCACATAGACAGGAAGCAGAGGTTCAACGCCCATCTCTTCCCTTAACTGTGCATTTTTAAGGCTAAACCCCACAAAATCACATGAATACTCTAACTGCAATGCTTTAAAGCAATCGTCTTCCAGCAGTTTCTCAATAGGGCGGTTGTCTATACAAATTTTCTCATTCAGTTTATAATGCTCCAAAAGCAAATATAATAATGCCTTTACCATATTCGATTGCAGTTCGTAGTTCCGCTCTATCCATAAGACGAGTTCTTTCGTATCTCTTCCCAAAGCAATCAGAAGCATTAAATAGGCCGGCAGCCATTGTCTTTCTTCACGAATCCGCTTCTTTGTCACTAATCCGTCCATCTTCTTCTTTGAAGCCGCACTTCCCTCTCGCATCAATGCTATGACGTACATCAGCGAATAGAAAGGTGTATCAAAAAGATACCGGCTTTCCAGATATTTGAGAGCTTGCCCATAAATTTTGAGTGCCTTTGAATAATTCCCATGATATTGGGCATGAAGCGCATGGGCACATAAGCCAACAGCAGAACGGGTACTTACATTCTCCGGGATTTCGTTAATACGACCGGACAATACATATTCATAGAATGAATAGGCTTCCTGAAAATACTCTTTAACGAAAGAGGGCATAGATTCATTCTTTATATAAAGGTTCTCTACAAAGGACTCGTCTACTTTTTTCAACCGGTAATTCCAACAGTCTGCATCCCTATCAATAATACTGAACAAGGCAGCGACAGAAAGCCGGCAATATAAGTCGCGCCATTCTGTGGAATATGCCATTTCACGAAATAAAGGCAGTGTTAATTCATCTACCGGCCAATGTATAATTATATCATCATCCAAATTTCCCGTCGCAGCCCAATGCAACATTGCATTTCGCAATGCTCCCATTTGGAGTTCGACATATCCGGGTTTCGGTTGTTCTTTTTCAAACTCCTCACACGATTCATTTCGTATAAGCCATAAATACTTAAGATGAACGCCGGGCAGTAACCGGCATTTTCTATTTCCGTGATTATACTGGCTTGAAGTAATTTCCATCTCACCATTCTCCTGCATTGACTTCAGGAACAGAACAGCCTTGGCAGGGGAAAAACCCATCTTACAAAGTCTGCTCAATGCGTCGTTATATAGTATTGGAAGTATATTCCATGCCATATATTTCACAAAAAGAGTTTTGATCTTTTTGTCCTCATCAGTATCTAATATTGCCATATTTTATTTATGTCTTTATATTGTTGGTCGAATATCATCAAATAACATTCAAATAGCATCATTACAAAACCACAAGCTGTCTTTTCTTATTTCAAGTGGCATCTCTACGTTGTCGATAAAGAGTTGTCCTGTTCCCAGTCCTTGAGGTAACGGATTATCAAAGGTGGCGCACCATTGGGCGATAGCATTCAGACCGATATTCGACTCCAGGGCAGAAGTAATCCACCAGCCGATCTGCCGTTTTTCCGCTTCGGTAATCCATTCGTTACCCCCACATACTCCACCATGAAGAGAAGGCTTGATAATAATATATTGCGGACGGATGGTTGAAAGCAGCTTTTGTTTTTCTTCCAGAATGTTACATCCTATCAGTTCCTCATCCAAGGCTATCGGCAACGGGGAGTCGGAAGTAAGACGTGCCATTTCTTCCCATTGTCCGGCACGGATAGGTTGTTCGATAGAGTGCAAGTCAAGTTCGGACAGGCGTTTCAGCTTTTCCATTACATCTGCCGGAGAAAAAGCACCGTTGGCATCCACACGCAATTCTATTTCTTTAGAAGAAAAGCGGGCGCGGATATGACGGAGCAATGCCAGTTCCTCTTCAAAATTGATAGCACCAATCTTCAGCTTGATACAACGGAATCCGGCTTCCATCTTTTTCTCTATTTGAGAAAGCATTTTGTCAAAGTCTCCCATCCAGATAAGACCGTTTATCGGAATCCCCGCTTCCCCACGCGAGAAAGCAGTATCAAATAACGCCCAACTTCCCGAAAAGAAATGGCGGATAGCCGTTTCCAGGCCGAATAATATAGAGGGATAATCACACAAAGAATCGACATCCAGTCTCCCTTGCCGTTCTTCCAACCGGCGGCAGGCTTTAGCCAGGATATCTTCATAATCGGGGAGGTCATCACAGCTTAACGCAGGCAAGGGGGCGCACTCTCCTATCCCCACCCTACCCGGAAAATCAGGAGAAGTCAGATGAAGATACCAGACTTTCCGTGTCGTATAAGTCCCCCGGGAAGTTCCCGCCGGTTGCTTGAAATGAAGCAACCGGGGAATAATTTCTATCTTACAGTCCATTATGAATATTAAGGGAACTTGGGATACTGCTTAAAGTTCGGTTTGCGCTTTTCCAGAAATGCATTCTTTCCTTCCTGAGCTTCATCCGTCAGGTAATAAAGCAACGTCGCATCGCCTGCCAGTTCTTGAATACCGGCCTGACCGTCCAGTTCGGCATTCAGCCCGGCTTTAATCATGCGCAAAGCCAACGGGCTGAGTTGCATCATTTCTTCCGCCCATTGCACATATTCGTCTTCCAGTTGTTCCAAGGGAACTACTTTATTCACCAGTCCCATATCCAGCGCTTCCTGTGCATTGTACTTCCGGCAAAGGAACCAGATTTCACGTGCTTTCTTCTGGCCTACCACACGTGCCAGATAAGATGCGCCGAATCCGGCGTCAAAGCTACCTACACGAGGGCCTGTCTGACCGAAAATGGCATTCTCTGAAGCGATGGACAAGTCGCATACCACATGAAGCACGTGTCCGCCACCGATGGCAAATCCGTTGACGGCAGCAATCACCGGTTTCGGGATGCTACGAATCTGTTTTTGCACGTCCAGTACACTCAGGCGGGGAACACCGTCTTTGCCGATATAACCGCCACGCCCTTTCACATTCTGGTCACCGCCCGAACAGAAAGCCTTGTCTCCGGCTCCGGTGATAACAATCACATCAATGTCCGCTTCTTCGCGGCAAATGCGCAACGCGTCACTCATTTCGGCAGTAGTAGTCGGGGTGAATGCATTCCGATAACGTTCACGGTTGATAGTGATACGGGCAATCCCATTATAATAATCAAAAAGAATATCGTCGTATTCTCTGATGGTTGTCCACTCTCTTTGTGTTGACATAATCTATTTTTGTTTTAATTGATGATAATAATTTTTCAGCATTCGTGCGTCTTTGTTCTTGTTGGTAAACACTTCCAGCAGCACAGGGCACTCCTTCGCTTCCGGTTGAGTGAAAATCTGCATGGTTTCTGCCAACTCTTCTTCATTCTCCGCCTGCAGGTAAAGGAACCCGCGTTCTTCCGCCCAACCTTTGGCGGACGTTTTATGAACGGCTGCGATAAACTTATGCGAAGTACCCGACATATCCAATCCCGGCAGGGTATGGAAAATCTCCCCACCACCGTTATTCAACAAAAGAACACGCAGATTGGGACGGACATTGACATTCCACAATGCATTCATATCGTAGAAGAAACTCAAATCCCCGATAGCTATGAAATTCAACTTATCGGAAGCAGCCGCATAGCCGACAGCCGTAGAAAGCGAACCTTCAATGCCGCTTGTCCCCCGGTTACAGCAAACTTCAATCGTAGAAGGAATGGTATATAACTGGGCATAGCGGATGACCGAACTATTCGCCAGATGCAAGGCACATGACTCCGGCAAGGATTTTATCAATGCACCGACAGCCGCCATTTCCGAATAGGCAAATTCCGGTTCGGGGATGATTTTGCAATAATTCTCCCACACACGGGGATATTCGGGAGTGCGGTTATCGAGCAGACTCGCTATCTTTTCCAGAAATTCGAACGGATCCATTTCAATCACGGCAGTCAATGAACCGTAGAGGTCGACCACTTCGCCATCCGGTGATACATGCCAGTGTTCTTTGGGCGGATGCTGGCGAAGGAACTTCTTCAACCGTTTGGAAACAACGTGTCCGCCATAGGTAATCAGCAATTCGGGAGTCATCTGGTCTATTTTCTCTTCGGGCATGGCATAAAGCGCCGCGTCGAAGTTCTTCACCGGCATACCGGGAACAGTCTGATTGCCGATATGCTCCGTCAACCAGGCAAAGTGTTTATATAATAATTTGGTATATCTCTTTTCAAACAGATAGATAAGATTCATCTGACCGACAATAATCATCCGCTTCTGATATTTATTCATCCGGTCGATGAGGTCGTTATAATCGCGGTCGTATACGTTCAAGCCTTGATAACGGGTAATGACACGTACTTCGGGCAGGGTATCCACCGTAAACTGAAACAAGGGTTCGGAAATAGGAACATTGATATGCACCGGACCTTTCCCATGATGATTCGTCTCCAACAGGGCTTCATTTATCAGACGGTTGCAGTACCATTCATCCTCATCCGTGTGAATCTCAGGAAGATTGACCGACTTCTTGACCAGCGATTGGAACACGCCCGGTTGCGGAAGCGTCTGTCCGTCCATTTGCCCGATCCAGGCGGCAGGACGGTCGGCAGAGATGACGACCAGCGGAACATTCTGATAAAAGGCTTCCGCCACAGCCGGATGAAGATTCAACAATGCCGTACCGGAAGTGCAGCAGATTGCGGCAGGCTTCCCCCCATTCAACGTAAGGCCGATGGCAAAATACCCCGCACTCCGTTCGTCCGTCATCGCATAACAGGTAAAATCAGGATGATTGGACAAAGTATGCACGATAGGTATGTTACGGCTGCCCGGACACAATACAACCTTAGTAATCCCGTGCGCCTGAAGCAGCGCAATCAGTTGAAGTACATTCTTCTTATCTGTGTACATGATGATAATAATTAGTAGTTTATGAATAAAGGGGCACTGCTATAAGCCGTTTCATGGTTTGCAATTTCTTTTCCGTTTCCAGCCATTCGTCATCCAGTTCCGAAGAAGCCAGTAATCCGCCGCCGGCATAAAGGGTCAGTTGCTCGTCCTCGATATGCATGCAGCGCAGGTTCACATATAAATCCGTTCTTCCGTCGGGGTCGAGCCAACCGATAAAACCGGAATAGTAACGGCGGTCGTAACCTTCGTTTTCCAATATGAATTGATAGGCTTCTTCCTTGGGCAGTCCGCACACAGCAGGTGTCGGGTGCAGAACTTTCAGAAGATTCCCCAAATCCCTGTTATCTTTCAAAGAGAAACGGAAATCCGTTTTCAGATGCGACAATGCCCCGGCATAGGCAGGATAAGGGCCGTTCTCCGCAGACTGAATACCTAATGAAAGAAGTTGCCGGCGGATATAAGAGGCTACATAATCCTGTTCTTTCCGGTTCTTCTCATCCCATACCTGCGGTAACTTGCCGTCTTGCAAAGGTTGCGTTCCCGCCAGTGCGACAGTGTTCCATCCGTCTTTCTCGCCCGATAAGATAATTTCGGGCGTGCTACCCAGCCAGATACCCGTCTGAGGGGTATAGCATAAGTATATATAAGAATGAATATAACGTTTGCAAGCCGCACGGAATACTGATGAAGGAGAGAAGTCCTGCATCTGACCGATAACGAGTTCACGGGAAAGCACTAATTTATCAAAAGTCTCGTCGCGTAAGGCATTTATAAATGTGTGAAAACATGCGGCATACTTTTCCGTGCAAGTATTCAGAAAAGTTTCCTGCCCTTGCATCTGCCCGGCTTTCTCCTGTTCTTCGTCCGTATCCGCGTCCACCGGTAAAGGCTGGCCCGATTGCTCTGGCTGTATCAGCACAACCGGACATGTCTCACTCACCCGGAACGGAGCGATGACAAATCCTCTCTGCCCGTTCAGGTCTTTAAGGTCATAGATCAAACGGACAGCCCCCCCGGCCTGTGTCAACAGACGAGGGGGTTTCTCCCCGGGAATACGGTAAACGGCAAACGGTTGCTTTTGCCGGATAAATGAATCAATAGCTGTCAGATTACTTATTTCTTCGTCAATCATCTTTTTTTCATAACACTGTTGACTACCCGTATGGAAGACACCAGCTTGTTGGTTGAAGTAAAGACGTCTACATTCCACACATGGGACGAACGTCCTTTATGTACAATAGTCGCTACCGCCCGCACGGTATCTCCTTCGTGAGCAGAAGAGATATGATTTCCGCTGACCTGCATTCCTACAACGATTTCGTCCGGCTGGCAAAGAATCATCGAGCCCAGTCCGGCAACGGTTTCACCCAATGCAAGGGTAGCCCCGCCGTGCAGAATCCCGAAAGGCTGGCGCGTACGATGGTCTACGGGCATTGTCGCCTCTACGCGGTCTTCATCAGCGTAGGTATATTGGATTCCCAAATTTCCCATTAATGCATGGCGCGCCTGTGCATTCAACTGGTCAAGCGGGATTTCCGCTGCGCGTACTTCGGCAATAATCGCCTTTTCGACTGCAAGGGCTACGCCGTCTTCCTCATTCGAAGCTGTCACATAGTCGGCACAAGCTTTCACAGAATCCAGCGAATGCCCCATGGCCACACCCAGTCCCGCCAGTTGAATCATGGTTACGTCACACACGCCGTCACCAATGGCAATCACTTCCTCGCGCGTCACACCCAACACTTCCAATAGGGCCCCTAAGGTATTCGCCTTATCAATGGCGCAGGGAACCACTTCGAGGAAATACGGTTCGGAACGGAATACATCCAATGCTCCGTTCAATCGTCTCTTCCAATGTTCTTCCAGACCGACAAGCGCTTTTTCATCATCGCTGACAAGCATACATTTGCAAGGAGCGAAATCAATGGCTACGGAGAACTCTTCTTCCCGAATCACTTTCAGGTTATTCAGCCGGGCTTCACTCTGAATATGTTCATTTTCGGGAGAATTAGTGATAATCGTATCATCATGATACGTGAATAACGCAAAGCCATTCTTACGGGCTTTCTTTTCCAGATAAGGCAGCATTTCGGGATTGATACGCCGTTCGAACAAGATTTCTCCGTTCTGTGCATTAATTATCTGACAACCGTTATAAGAAAGGATAAACCCACCATAGTTTCCAAGTTCAAGAGACTTGGCCAGCGGCAACAAACCATAAGTCGGTCTGCCGGAAGCCAGCACGATACGTACTCCCATCTGCTGAATTTTCAGCAAGGCGGCCAGTGTACGTTTACTAATTTCTTTCGCATCATTAAGCAATGTTCCGTCTACATCCAGGACCAATAATTTATACTTCATGGCTACACGATTTTGATTTAGATTACAAAGGTAGGAAATTGAGTGAACGACAGAAAGCGTAAACAGATAAAAATTACTTTAATTTCACTCTTTCAGACGCATTTCCAAATAATCACGGAGTATCCGGGCATGATTGTACACGGGTTCTTTAGAAGCATAAAGAAGTGTCACCACCGGATGCGGCTTGATTAAAGCCAGAAAATCCGTCACTGACCGTGAGGCGTCCAGCTCTTTCTGATACAGGACGGAGAAATCGGTCCAATGTCCCGGTATATTTTCGTGAAACCACTTGCGCAAGGCAGCGGACGGTGTGATGTCTTTTGCCCAATAATCACATTTCAACCATTCTTTTTTAATGCCGCGCGGCCATAGTTTGTCCACCAATACCCGGTATCCGTCTGTCTCCGAAAAGTCGTCGTACACTCGCTTTATCCTAATTTGTAACATTACTATATTTATTTATTACTTATAGTAATAAACCGAAAAAGCAGGAAATTGTTCCGAGGAATGGGAAAAATATAGAAGAGACATTTCAGTAATGCTACTTAAATGTCTCTTGCGCTTTCTTAAATTCATAAGGCGTCATGCCCGTTTTTTTCTTAAAAAGATTGTATAATATCGGAGTGCTGTTGAAGCCGGATTCATCGGCTATGGCACGTATCGTATAATTAGGATGCATCTTTAGCAGTTTGATGGCATAATTGATACGAAGTTCGTTAATATAGCCATTGAAATTAGTACCGGTACATTCCCGTATCATACGGGCAAAACGGGCATTGTTCAGATGTACTATCCGTGCCAAATCTTCTCTTGACAATTCCGGGGAAAGGTACAGTTGGTCTTGAATGACAATTTGATTCAACTCCTGGAATATTTTCTTATTCTCCTCTTCTTCCCCGCTTATCTTATCTGTCTCATTCGAAAGTTCTTCCAGCTCTTCGGACGAGATGAGTTCCGGTTCTATCTCCGACGAGATAGCCTGCTGCCCGTATACTTCCGACAACTGGTTTCCGTCTTTCCTATTGGCAAACTTTTCATTTATAAGCCGGGCAAGCATCCTGTTCTTATACTTGACTGTACGGTTGAAACACCACAGGCGCCACAGTATAAACAGAGTCAGCACAACAATACATGCCAGGAAACAGAGTGTAATATTTCTTATTTTCAACTGAGAAGCCTGCTCGGCAATATATTCTTCCTTCTCAGAAACACCGTACATGGCGTTCAATTCCAATGCGGCATTTTTCCTGTCCCTGGTATTGATACTGTCCGTTATGGCTAAAATGTTTTCCTGTAGTTCCGCAACTTCTTTGTAGTTATGCATTCCCTGATAAGCTTTCACTTCTTGCCGAAGAATAGTCAGATATTGTTCATTCAAAGTGTCCTGCTGGGCTTTCATCAATTCCTTAAACTCCCGGCAGTTGTCAATCACTTTTTCATATTGCCCGGAAAGCATCAAATAAGGAACCGAATACATTTTCCCATCCGGAGTATGGGACTCTTTCTTTGACAGGTATTTCTGATAATACTGTTCCGCTTGCGCATATTTCTTCTCTACATAGTAAATGTAGGCAAGTTTGGAATATAAATAACTATATTGACCGTCCACATACCCGGCAGGAACCTGAGGTAACGCTTTCAGCCGTTCAATCTGCTTCTCACGCTCAAAACCGACTTCCAAAGCCTCTTCGATTCGGGAATCATTCATCAAAAAGCCCATTTTTGCCCCATAATAGTAAGAAAGCAGCATCATTTCCCGCATATTTTTCGAACCACGCAGCAATTCAATAGTCCGGTCAAAATAATCGTACGCCTTATCTTTAAAAGATAATCTCCAGTTATTCTCCCCCATACAGAAGAATAATCGGGCTCTGGCCTCCCTATCCCCCAACTCTTGCGCCTGTCTGATTCCATTTAATGCATAATGCATACTTTCGTCATACTTGCTCATTATAGCTGAAAGTTCAGCCAGATACACCGTCATTTTCAACATGTGTTTCGGGTCTTTCTGAGATATGGAATCAAGCAAATAGGCTTTTTTGGCATACATAAATGCCAGCTTATTCATAAACATATTACGATATGACAAACTACGCATCTCGTTTATAACCTGCAAAGATATTGTTTTTCTATTCTCAGCTCCATCCAACAATTCCAAAGCACGCTTCGGCTCGGCAATGTAGATACTTTTTATATACTCTTCCGTATATAAAGAATCATTATTTATAGTTCCGTCGGCAAATAAGAGCTGGTTATTACAAAATAAAAATGCATAAATGCATATAACCAAGCGAATACTTTTCATTCTAAAACCAATAAATTACTATTCAAAGATAGGGATTAATCCATAAAATGCAAATAGAAATATTCTTTTTTTGCACGGATACTCCACACTGATTTGTCCAAAAAGCAATTTTTTTCCATATCAGGAACAATTGCAAACTATATGTGTTATATCGTTCTTTTTTAATGGATTTCAGCGCCTTACCTTTACAGTATCACAAACTGTGAGAGTAATTAAAAAGAAATGCAATGAAGAAAAATACCTCCTTTTTTTTGCCTCTTTGCCGAGGGTAATAACTTTTAGCGGCAAAGAAATGATTAATAATTGAGTTATGAGCAGACGCTTTGAAGACAACAAACGACAAATCAGCGACTTATCCTAAAAATCGTTACTAAAATCAATCGTCCTTTTTCAGTAACGATTTAGTAACAGTACTCTGTCCAAACGGAGCTTTTTTTGTGTCTTTCGGATGTCCGAGAAGAGAAATAAAAAATCCCGTAAAACCTTGATTTTACGGGATTTATCTTAGCTTTTTCACTATTTGTCTTTAGTGTTCAGCGGAGAGACAGGGAACGATTAACTTTCATATCCCCTACTCATTATCAGCATCTTACCAGAAGACTCTACTCCTATGACACCGAATAATTCACCGCATATATGCTGCAACCTTCTTCCTGTTACACTCTTACTTTTGCAAAAGTAGTAAAAAGTGGCATAAATACAAATCAAACGCTTGATTTAACGAACATAACTTCTATAATTTTCCTCCAATAACAATTGCAATTTTGAAAGAGGATAAAGAAATTTACCACCTATAGCAGTATAAGCTATCCCCTTTTCATCACGCAACTTTTGCAAAGTTCTGTTTGATATATGCAACATGCCACATACCTGTTCACCAGTCATATAGACCTCATTAGCTATGGGAACAGGCAAATCCTGAATTGCAAAAATCTCCTTAGAGCATTTCTTGAGCATCTCCATCATCCTGATATACTCTTCTGACTGTTTTGTGATTACCCCATCCATATCCTATTTGCCTCTTTGAGTTAATATCCTAGCCAGATCACTTTCCTTGTAAACATATTTTCCACCTATGAAAGAACACGGAATAATGCCATACTCCCTATAACTTTGCAAACTCCGCTTGGAGATATTCAGAACCAGACAGACTTCCTGGGCATCCATTCATTTTTCCTTTTCAACAGATCCAAATTTCTTTTTAACGGCTTCAATCTGTGTGGATAAATCTTCAACCTGCTGTTTTAACCGCAAATACGCATTTTTTTCAATTACAACTAATTCCATAACAAATTTGATTTATAATTTTATTATTTGTGAAGCAAAGTAAGGCACATTTCCACATCCGACAAAACTTCCAGAATCAAAGTCACCCATTGGCGTGTATTGTCCTCCCAAACATACCCGGAAATATTGCCATGTCTTTTCTTTCCCCATATTTACTCAAAGTAAAAACTTTCAGAACCCCGATATAAAAATGAAAGGCACATCACCGACATCCGCCGACAATGCACCTTCCAACCCTCACTTGTTTTCCGTTATCCTTTACATCTTTATACTTTTACTGTTCCGTAAAACTTCTTTTTCCTTTATTTCCACCTTCTGCCGTGTATCTGGAAAATGCTCCTTCAACAGCTTCCCCGCAAGTCTTTTCGCCTTTTCCTGCATCTCATCATACACATCCCATCCGTTCCGGCCCAGCAGCTTGTATTCAATCCTTTCAAACTTCTCATGAAAACTGAAATTGTCCGGGTACTCGCCTATCAATCCGTCCCTCGGATAACCCTTGTCCATGATATAAAGCAGGGTCATCCGGTCATAATTATCCACGCTCCGGGCTAAGCCAAGCCCTTGCTCATTGTCCGTCAGCCGGGCATAATTCTTCCATGTGGGCGAAAGGTCATACACCTCTTTGTTCGTAACGCTTTTCAAAGCCGATTTATCCAGAAAAGCATCCGCCGGAATCTTCTTCAATGGCAACAAGTCATCGTAATTATCATAACAGCGGTTTATCTTCCCCGCCATCAGCGAAGGCCAGCCCCGAAGCTCATACACCGTCAGCGACTTGCCTTCAAAGTCCGGCTCAAAGAAACGCCTCTCGATATTCGCTTCCATAAAGGCACCGTATTGGCTGTTTCCCTTGTAGTCCCGGCTGAAAAGCAACACCCCTTTATCTGTCTCAACACCCGTATAATACGTGTTTCCGTGCTTCAAGTCATCCAGCATATCCGCCACCACTACGGGTGATGCCTTTATTTCCGCCCACATTTTCGGCGTAAGCCAGCGGATATAAGTCTCATCCCTCGAGAACGGGTCTATTTCATTTCACAGGCAATACACCACTTCCGACAGACGCTGGTATCTCTGCAACTCTATCCCGTGTTCGCCCAACGTCTTTTCTAGTCTTTTCTAGCCTTTTCAGATAATCCGCATTGTTTCCTTCCTGCAAGGGAGGTACGATACCCATATCGGGCACATTATAATACATCAGGCCCATAGCCGGCATTTCCCCGCTTTTCAATGCCTTTTTCACATCTTCCTGCATGAATTCCTGATAGCCTTCCTCACCCGTACCTTTCATGCTGATATGCACGGGATTGAAAAATTTGTCCACCGTTATATATACGCTGCCGCCTTTTATCGTTCCGTTCTGTTCATTTCCCATATATCAAAGATTTAAATGTTTATACCCTGTCCTTTCTTTTTAAACGGTATCCTCGTCTTCACTTCCGTCTCCGGGAACCGGGCATTATCCGGCCGTGTAACCAGCAGCGAGACAATCCGTTCCTGCTCCTTTGAGAGTGGCGCACGCATCAGTTGCAGGTTTCTCAGCCGGTTGAAGTTTCTCAGTGTGGGTGCCATGTCACAACGTTTCGTACAAATCCCGTATCGAAGTATGTCCGGTGAGGCAATCTTGCTGTCTCCAATCTCTGCCCTGTACTTTGCATCCAACGGTGCCACCTCATGGAATCTCAATTCCTCCGGTTTTCGTTTCCCGTCGAAAAAGTGTCCGGTTAAATCGTTCAGGAACTCTTCCAATACCTTGTCCCCTTTGTCCGTTTTCCCCAGCAACAATACCTTCTGTCCGTATTCCACCGCCGTACACGTAGGAAAAGCCGCCAGTCCGTTCTTTATCACATCCCCGTCCATTCCGAAACGGTGTCCCAAGTGCTTGTAATCATCATTCTCCAATAAAGCCGTATGTTCCGCCAATGATGATAACTGCACGATACCCCTTTCCTCACAGAATGCCGCATCCCTCAGCCTTACCACACCCGAAGGATGAATCCTTTCCTGCTCCAGCACCGGGCACAGCCGTTCCAGATAATCCGCATTGTCCGTTCCGAGTATGGCCGGAATCATGTTCTTCTCCCTAAAATCGAAACGGAACATTCAGTGGTCGGGTACAAACTCCCTGCCTACGGTATGAAACCGCACGTTATTGCTGATATATCGGGAGAACCCTTCTTCTCCCTGTCCCCGCATACATAAATAAACGGGGCGGTAAAAAGCATCCAGCGTCATGTACAGACTGCTGCTTTCCGCCGCTTGCATTTTCTTCTCTTCCATAAATTCTATATGATTAGTTGTTTCTTTTCCTTTTTATCCGGAATAATGGAGGCCACATGCTTTGCCTGCCGTTGACCGTTACCCCGTTTCTGAGCAGGAGCTTCCCGTATAAGACCTGCATCGGATGATTTACCTGTCTTTTGTTCCTTAGAATACTGATAAGAAGCAGTTTGCATTCTTTCTGTTTTTTCCACCCGGTTGATACTTCCGCCCAACCTGAACTCCCCGTCCGCTATATGGAACTCCGATTGCAGAATATCCCTTGCCATGACCTTCGCTTCCATCTGCAAGGCCCCATAGCCGAAGTCATGTGACGACATCGGCGCCTCTCGTCTGGCATTCGTACTGTCCTTCAGTTTGTCCGCCAGTTCCTTGAATTCATGCTGGTAACTGAATGGATGAAAATATTCAGCCGCAGCAAGTCCGGCATATCCATTCTCCGAAATATAAAGTAACGCAACAACATCGTAATTACACGGGGAAATACCCAAACCGAAATCTTTGGTCAGCCGGTCAAAGTTGTTAAAGTCAGGCCGCAGGTCATATTTATCAGTACAAACAGCACCCACCAGCATCTCCTTCTCCACCATTTTTTCAGAAGTAAAGCTGCATACTGACTTCTTCAGCAGAGTATTGTCATTACGCAAATCCGATTTTGAGAGTTTGTCGATACAGGTGTCCGCCAGTGCTATCATTTGCCGCATAGGAATTTCAATTTCATACAATTTCAACGTTTCCACCGTTTTTGTAAAATTGAAGAAACCGTCCGCCAAATGTTGAAGGTAGGTATTACGGGCCTTTAGTCCTTTCGGAGTGTCGGAGAAGAACAGTACACCTTCATCAGTCGCCGCTGCGAACATACGTTTTCTTCCTCCCTTATTTACTGTAGAGGATATATTATCAGTACCACTTCCGGTGCGTTTCAACCATCGGTCAATCAAATCATTCAGTAGTCCCATAAAACATTTTACATGATTAATTGACACAAAGAAAATGTATTGTCTTTTTATCTGCAATAGACATGTAATACAAGTCACCTGTTGTCAGCTTTTGGCGTATTCACTTACATCATCAAGCGCTTTTCCAACATCCGGTTATAACTGACGCGCAACGAATCGATGAACGGGGTGGTATCGGTACAACGGTCAAACACTTTTCCACGTTTGGTGTACAAAGCATTTATTTTCAGATTGAACATTTCTTCAAATACACGTACCAAGTCTATTACAGTTAGTTTTCTGCCATCGGAGGAACTCACCGAACCGGCCGCCATCAATGCGGCAACCAGTTCTATCAAATCACTGTCCGTACCATTCCAAGACAGCATTGTGGTCATTCTCTTCACACAGGCTTTTCCACTGTCCGGCTTTAGCACGGTTGTACCACCATGCCGGCAGATCTCTTTCAACATTTCTATTTCTGTATCCAACAATGCTATTGTCTTATCCATGAACATTTCCACTACATGTTTTTCCCCTGACATGCCATTACTGTTCTGCCGGATAAAAACCAGTTCTATACGGGTATAATTCAACCTTCGCAGCTTGGATATCAGGTCTTCATCAACTGAAAGTTCTGAAAGAACAGCTACAAAATTATCATAAGCAGCATGTAACTCTTCCATACAGGAAATGCCTCCTTGTATATATGATACGAACATTTCGAAAAGCTTCGTGTCTGTCAACGTTTTCATAGCATTAATATTTATGTTAAAACATATGACGGCATATAACCGCAAATACCACTGTCATGAATAACAATTAACGTGCCATCCAGAAATGAACATTATAAAAAGCTGAATACTAACATACAAGCATTTTCATCCTTTAGGCTAGTGTCCATTTCTTTTCCGGTCATTTTTATGAACATGTCCGGTTTTATGGACAATTTTCAGAGCAGAATCAGACCGAATTTCTTTAGCTTCAAATAAAAAGTGCTCCTTCTTATTCCCAACAATCTGGCTGCGGCTGTCCGATCATTTCCCGTAGTGTCAAGCGCTTTTAACAAGGCTTCCCGCTCCATACGTTCTTTTTCCAGTTTATAACTTCCAGAATATTTCACATGCACCGGCAAATCTATCTCTTTACAAGTAATCCAGTCTTCCCTGGCCAATACACATGCACGCCTTACAACACTGCGCAACTCCCGTATGTTGCCCGGCCATGAATATGAACTGAACATTTTTCTGACATCCGGATCAAATCCCTTGATCTCCTTCGAAAACTCCTCATTTGCATAAGAAAGGAAGAAATGGGCTAACGGCAGAATGTCGTCCCTGCATTCTGCCAGTAGAGGAACATAGAGTGGAAACTCATTCAAACGGTGATACAAGTCTTCCCTGAACCTTCCAGTCTTTATTGCCTCTTCCAGATTCTCATTCGTTGCGGCCAGCAACCGTATATCCACCTTGATTTCCCGACTGCTACCAAGAGGTCTGTAGCACCTTTCCTGCAATGCCCGTAATAACAGGACCTGCGTTTCCAAATTCAAATTACCTATTTCATCCAGAAACAATGTACCACGGTTGGCAAAAGCGAACATGCCGGTCTTGTCCTCGGTTGCTCCTGTAAAAGCTCCCCTCTTATGTCCGAACAATTCAGAAGAAGCGAGATCACGAGGTAATGCTCCGCAATCCACTGCTATGAACGGACCTTCCGGACGTCTGCTTAAAGCATGTATCCGACGTGCGACCCATTCCTTGCCAGTACCTGACGCACCACGTATCAGTACTGACATTGTATCAACCGGAGCAACCAGTCCTAGCTTTTTCTGCATGTCAACGGCCAACGGGCTTTTACAGAAATAAAATGCCTGCTCGGGCTGTTTCCTTTTCTGTCTACGCCCCGAAAGTTCACGAATGATACCAAGTACTTTTTCCGTCTGAATAGGCTTGGGTAAATAATTGTCAGCACCCTTCTTTACTGCCTCGACGGCACCCGGTATATCTCCATAGCCCGTCATTATGAGAAACGGGATATGGTATCCGTTCGCTTGCATCCAACTCAACAATTCTACTCCATTATTGTCACCAAGACGGAAATCCGACAATACCAGATCTACATCATTATCTTTTAAAAAATCCTTTGCCGTATTTAACGACAATACATAACGGGCATTAACTCCGTTATGTATCAGCCAGTTGTTTGTTGCACGCGCATAAGTACGGTCATCTTCCACTATCAGTATAACTCCCATTTATTTCCTCCTTCAGTATTTCCGCTTTCTCTATCGCTTTTCTCACAGCCCCGCTCAAGCGTTCAAACTGTCCTTCAGATACTTCATGCCAGCTTTCCACTGGTAGAGAAGCCATATTCTCCAGTTCCTGCAATGGAATATCTATGCGTATCATAATCCATAAGGGGACAGCCTTATGAATGATACGTTCCACTCTTTTATAATCTCTTGTAGTAAAAGCATCCTGCATACCGGCAAGCTCCTTCCTGGTATCCTCTATGAAAACAGCCAGCAGTTCTTCTACATTCTTTTCACCTTCCAAAATTGCTGTAAAATCCGGTCTTTCAATACTGTAAGTCGCGTTCAGCAACTCTTTTTCGGAAAAAGGCTTGTTAAGACAACCGGCAAATCCCATTTTTTTGAAATATTCCTCATTCTCATCAAAACGGGCGGTTACGGCCAATACAGGAACAGTCCTTGACTGTCCGACATTGCAACCCCGAAGCAGGGACAATATTCCGTACCCATCCATATCGCACATCTGCATATCTGTCAAAACAAGGTCATACCACCCTTTACGTAATAATGCAACTAATTCTCCAGAACTCTGACAACAGTCACATTCAATACCACTACGGGCATACATCTTCCGGGTCACTTCCAGTTGCATACGGTCATCATCTATAAATAATATCTTGATTCCGGATACCATATTCTCATTTGAACGGTTCTCCTGCATATTTTCTGTCTCCTCAAATGGCAGACAAACCTTAAATGTGCTTCCTTGTTCCGGCAGACTGTCCACACAGATGTCTCCATTCATCAGAGCTACCAATCGGGAAGTGATAGCCAGTCCCAACCCGAAACCGTCTCCATTCATTGACAAACCTCCCTGCTCAAAATCTGAAAATATACATTCCTGTTTCTCTTTATCAATACCTATGCCCGTATCCCTTACAAATAAGGATAATTTCCCATCCTTGTACCGCGAACCGACATGTATATATCCGGTATGTGTAAACTTGACCGCATTGGACAACAGGTTGCAAAGGATTTGCATCAAACGTCCAGAATCTCCTATGACAAGAATATTGCAATCTTTGACTTCCATTGTCAGTCCCAGTCCTTTCTTTTCAGCTACCGGAAGAAAAGAACTGACTGAATTTTCCAGTGTCTGCCCCAGATGAAAGATTTCTTTCTCGACCTGTTCTTTTTCCGTTTCCAGTTTATAATAATATAACAGATTGTTTGCCAAGCTGATAACATACCGGGAAGCATGCTGAATATTTATGGCATACTTTCTGTTTTGTTCATCATCCTTTTCTTTTTGCATCAATTCGGCAAATTCGCAGATAGTACCTAAAGGCGCTCTTAAATCATGACCTACTGCTAACATCATTTTTTTACGTGCTGTCAACAGTTCCTTATTTTTACAGTCAGATGTCTGCAATTGTATCTGGTACCTCTGCATCTTCCTAAAATGATGAAGCACAAAGATATAAAGAATTATAATTAGTAATATCGCAAAAACGGCTATAAGAAAGAGAAAAGAGAATGAACGCTTTCTGGAGGCTGCCATTTCACTTATTTCCTTATCAGATTGAACCTTGATGGCCTGTTCCAGTTCATTCATAAGATTGTTCATCTGTAAATTCAATTCCATTTTACGCTGTTGTAGACTGTCCGAATAGACAGCCAGTCTCTCCCAATAATCAACATACTGTTTAGACATTTCACTTCGTAAAGAATGCAGTTCCGTTCTTACAATTTGAGACGCATCCGACTGCTCCGATTGTTTTTGAAGCGCATAAACAGACTGTTCTTTCTTCTTTTTAAATAGCCTGCCCAGTATACTCTTCTTTTCCGCTTCTTTTAGCGTTGAAATTTTCATGTTTGATATTAAAGAAGGCATTTGTCGGTGAAGTAAACTGTCCGCACGTGGAAACTTCGAAAATAGATTCATTGCATCCTGTAACAACCGTTCTTTCTCGAATAAAAGCGTAATTGTTCTATCTATCTGTACATGTTGTACTTCAGATGTATAATATAATTTCAGCCGGTTTAAAGCCTCAATAGTTTTTTTATACCTTGTCTTATGATCATTATACTCTTTACTCTCTTTCGATAATAATATATTTTCGGAGAAAGAAAAATCGAATAGTCTATGTAGAACATCATCAATTGTTTTCCTTTTTTTATAAATATATACATCTATTTTATTCAAATTTTCAATATACAAATATTCCTGGTATACAAAAAAAAGAAGATAACCAATCGTAAAAGTCAACAAGAGATATCCTATAATAATCTTAAAATGAAACATAAGCCAGCCAATACATACCAATAATTAAAAATTGTCTATACATATAAATAATCTCAATGATAAATCCTCTTTTCTTGACATAATGAAATATCCAATATCACAATAGAATTGATATTACTCTTGCAGAAGTAACTAACTTCTCATATAAAAAATGATTAAAAATATAGATTCTCATTATCCAAAATGGATATAAATATTTTTATTTATTAAGCCTCCCCCATTTCTCTTACATCGAAATTCAATTAAAATTCTGACACAACAAACTCTCCATCTAACCAAGCAATCATATTCAACACCAATAAATTCCAATTCTGAAAACCTTTATTAAGAATCGGTTCGCCGTTATCCGGAGAGTAATATTCATGTAACGCCCCAAAACGTTCATAATCGTTTCCCAACAGTAATACAGTTTTCTCCGCTAACTCTTTTGCCTCTTCTACAAATCCATAAGATATCAAACCTTTGAATACAAAATAGTTAACACATATCCATACCGGACCTAGCCAAGAAGAAGGATTACCACTGGCACGTATGTCATACATCTTTTCTAAAGGTGACAAAGTACGTACTCCGGCAGCAGCATTAAACAGACGGGGATTGCGGTATTGACGTTCTACAATCTCCTTTGCCTGCTCCGGGGTTGCTATTCCTGCCCACAAAGCCATGAATCCGCTCCAGACACTCAAGCGCTGTATCAAACAGTCGTATGTACGGGGCTGGCCTGTATGGTAGTGAAAACCGGACGTTTCCGGCTTTTCCACCGGAAGTAAGTTAAGGTCGACACTGTAATAAAAGCCATCTCGAGGATCCCAACAATGTTTCCGGATATTTTCTTTCAACCTTTTGGCCTCCTCTTCGAAACGTTTCTCAATATCCGGCATATTCAAACGTCCTGCCAGATACTCCATTGCCAGTAGCTCCTTATACATCAAAGCGTTCAGAAAAATGGAACCCGAACTTCCATGAGGACGGTAAAAAGTACTGGGGTCATTGTCCACGCCAATCATCTCGTCATTTTCCCAATAAAGTAGACCGGTAGCTTTATGCCGATGATAATTCAAGTACTTGCCTACGAATGTCTGCAAATGATAGAAACCTTCCCGCAACCATTCGGCATCTCCACCCATTTGTTTTACCACGAATGCGGCATGTTGTGCCAATACGGGCTTATGCATATTCGTCTTCCAAGGGTTAGTCTTTTGTAGCACTTTCCATCGTTCTTCCGTATCTTCAAAGATACAAATGGGTATCCATCCGTCCCCTCCGCCATAATTCAGGAAATTGAGAATGCAACCTTTCTCATACTTCATCAGTTCTTCACAATCGGCTTTCGTACCGTGCTCAACCATAATCTGACGCAAAGCTATATCGCTCAACCATGAATCCCAATCCCACAACTGATTGGGATACTGTCCGCTACCCGGAACCAGAAAAGGATATTTCAGTGCTCCTATCGGTTCGCGATACATGCCTTTCTTATTCTTGTAAATATGTTGCCGGCATATCATCTTGTATTTCTTGATATTTTCCGAATTTCTTTCCGGCAGTTGCGCCATTAAAGAAATTCCTATCAAGCAGTTCAGGCATAAAAACAATATCTTTTTCATAAATGATATTTATTATTTAAGGGCTCCATATATAGCTTCCGCTATCTTCTTCATTCCTTCATCATCAGGATGGGCAATGATGAAATCTTTAGTTATAATGTATGGCTTTCCGTGTATGTCATAAAGAGTGTCTCCGGCTTTCGGTCGCGAATCATACAGACAGTCTATCCAGTCAATCGGAATAAAAGTGAGCCCGTGTATACGCGCAGCGTTGATGATGGCACGTTCCTTTTCCTCATCTCTCCAGAAACAACCGGTGATGACTACTTTATTTGCTTTCAGCTTGCAATATTCCACCAACCGAAGGATACCTGATTTAAATGCTTCCTTATCTTGTACGTTTTCTCCCAGGCGAATGACAATCACATCCTTATCCGCCACATAATCACCAATCAGTGAATCGATGCTACAATTCAGGTTACGTTCCCAATAAGCAATGTTCAATGGAGTAACTATCGTGCCGGGACGGTCGTGAGAGAGCATCTTCTCCAATTGATGGCAATAGTCGTTTTCTTCTTTGGATGCCGCCATGCCCCATTCGGAAAACCATTCAATGTCCGCTTTATATTCGTGCCGGGTAATGGAATTTCCCAAACAAAGAACTTTCAGTGGATTACGAGAACTTTCATCTCCTGCAAAAAAAGAGGAAGAGGTTGCTTGAACCGCAGTATTTGCACAAAGCAACAGTCCAACAAAGAGAGATGTATAAATTTTATTCATAGTGCAACTATAATAATGTAATGATATAAATGCTAATCTGTCATCCAAAGTATAGATAAAATCTGCATTGGATGACAGATTATGTAATATTATTGCTCGGATAAACCGCTTATCATAATTTCATAAATCCGGGTTTGGTATAACTGAATCCTTTCTTGTCCAACCATTGAATGTGCCATTGCAAACGACCGACAAAATCGGCCCAACTGCGTTGACTTCCCCATGATACTTCCGAAAAATCCTGAAGAGAAGGAAATGTTTGTTGGCCGAACTTCCGTTCGTTAGGGATTCTTTCCGTCCACACGCAAGCCTGGAATCCTAATAAATTATTTTTTGCGATTCCGGGAAAATCCGGTTCAAAATCAAAATTGTACAGTGAATTCAGCAATTCATCCGTCGGGTCATAGATAAAGTAAAACCGTTTCCATTCCATAAATACAAGTGGAAAACCTTGTTGGGTAATAGCGCTTGCAGAGTCCGAACGCCAGTTACGCCAAAAGGTATAGGTCATATCCAAAGGTTTGGCCACATCGAATGCATCGTCCCACCCCATTACTTTCTTACCTTTACTTTTCACATAATCCACCATTATTTTCATGAAGTGGGTTTGCAAATCCACCACATTCGTGTATCCCTTTTCTTTCATCAGGCGTTGACATGATGCACATTGTTTCCAGCACTCTTTTTCCACTTCATCTCCTCCTATATGAAAGTAAGGAGAAGGAAAGAGAGCTATCACTTCATCGAGCATCGACTTGACAAGCGTGTAAGTCGACTCTTTGGAGACACAGATTGGATCAGAGAATTCTTCTCCCCAACCGATTCCCCCTTTGCACGACAGCTCGGGATATACCCTGATAGCAGCCGAGAAATGCCCTGGCATATCTATTTCAGGAATAATATCAATTCCTCTGTCGGAAGCATATCGAATAAGTTCTTTTATCTCTTCCTGCGTGTAGTAACCGCCGTATTGGTTGCCTTTTACAAAACGTGAATCCAGTTCGTAATCCCGATCGGTTTGGGATTTATCTATACATTCCTTATCGAACCGGTCGAATTCACGCCAGCCACCTTTCACCGCCAATTCAGGGTGAGTTTTCATTTCAATGCGCCATCCCTCATCATCCGTCAAATGAATCTGAAATTTGTTTATTTTATAAAATGACAGGCAATCAACCAGTTTTTTCAGATAATCCATAGTAAACATATGGCGAGCTACGTCTAAATGAAAGCCGCGCCAAGCATATTGTGGAGCATCTTGCACTGTCGCCAAAGGAAGTTGCTTGTTTCCTCCCTGAACAGTGGCTTGTTCCAACGCTTGCCTTACTGTTTGCACACCCCATAGCAGTCCGGCATCGGTAGCATAATAAATACATATCTTGTCTGTCTCCATTGCCAGACGATATCCCTCTTCTGGCAACTCCGCATCCTTGGATATTTGGATAAATGCACGCTCATTGACAGTCTCGCTGACAACAAAAGACAGGTCTTTCAATGTCTGCACCAAGATTTGCCGGATGGCAACTGGCAATTCCCGACTGATTGTCATCTGTTTGGGAAGCGTCAAGGCCCCCTCTTTATAATCTATTTTTTCCGGTAGCGGCATGAAAGACAGACGGCGTAATTGTGTTTGCACAGAGCCACTGTCCGCGTCATTGTCCTTACATGACAAAGAGACAAAAAAACAAGCCAATAGAAGAAACAAAATACTGGTTCTTTTCATACTGTAATTATTCATTTTTTGTTTACTATTTTGTTATACATTACCACCATCCGGGCAACTGCCTTAGGTTGGGGTTGATATCAATTTCGGTTTGTGGCACAGGCAACCAATAGCTGACAAATCGCCGTGTAATATAAGGCATTCTTTTGTAAAAAGCCTTCGGGTTATTGGCGTCATCACTCTTTAAGGTACCGGCAAAGTTCATACCATAGAAGTCACCGGAAAGCAATTCCTTTTTCTTCCATCTGCGTATATCGTGGAAACGGTATGCACTCTCACAGTTCAGTTCCACACGACGTTCGAGAAGAATGGCTTCTCTCATGCTTTTTTGGTCTGACGGAATCGCCACATCACCCTCTTCCAAACCATAGCCCGGTATACCAGCACGTTCTCTGACCAGGTTGACATATTTCAACACTTCCTTTCTATTCGCAACGTAGTCTATTTCGTTCAGACATTCTGCATAACCCAAATAGAAATCAGCCAGTCGGTAGATAATTGCCAACCGCTTGGGATAAGCATTATTTCTTGGGTCGGCATCGGGATGTGACTTTTTACGAACTAGATACCCATTTTGCGGAGCATCGTGAGACGGACCGCCATCCTTGCCGTTGTGATAAAAATCGGTCGCCCTATTCGCTTTGCGGAACCAGCAATCGTTAAACAACACCGATACGTAGAATCGAGCCTCCCGATTGCAATACATATTGTATGTGCCCGCCAACGTAACCTTGTTCTGTTCCTGATTCTCATTGCCCTGCACCTCTTTCCATCGGGTAGGCCTTTCCTCATCCTCTGTAGAAAATCCTCTTTCCGTATATCCGGAAGCTGGATTAATTTTGGGTGAACCATCTGGATTATATCCCAAAATAGGGCGTAGTCCATTGCTCATGAAGAAGTCATCGACAAGTCCCTGAGTGACACCGAGTGCACCCGACCCACCATAACCTCGGGGAGTAGCAGCGAAATCCCATGACCAGTAGCCGCTACCTACGCGACCAAATAAAATTTCTTTATTGCCTTGGTCATAAGCACGCATCATTACGTTCTGATAAGAGAGAAACGGATCAATCGTTCCGTCACTCAGTCGTTCGTAGTACAACTCATGTCCTGCTTTATCTGCTTCTTTCAACAACTCTTCATAAGCTTCTTTGGCCTTGACCCACTTTTTAGGATCTGCCACTGGATTGAATATGTTTTCGCCACGTGCATTCTGATATCCTCTGAAATCAGGATTTCCATTCACCAACGGACTGGCTGCGAACTGAAGAAGCTTGGCTCTTGCAGCTAAACTGGCAATAGAGGTGATTCTTCCATATTTTTTCGTATCAATATAGCTGGGAGGAAGAATTCTTGCCACCTCTTTATATTCATTGTCAATCCAATCCACTATCCTGTCAAACGGCTCCTGCATCACAAAGAAATCACTACCCGAACTACTCGGATCTACGGTCCCTGTATACAAAGGAATCGCCCCATAAAATTTTAATAACTGGTCATGGAAAAAGGCAATCAGAAACCTGCATTCCGCTTTCATATATTCTACCTCTTCCTCAGTCAGAAGCTGTTCGGGTAACGGTTTTACATTTTCGATAAACAAATAAGCTGCACGTATTTTTTTCGGTAACCGATTCCAATAGTCCATAATCCAATGGCTCGATGGTGTCCAGTTACCTTTTTCATACGAAATGATGTTTACTCCGAATCCTTCCCACTGCACAGAGGGATTCAAGTCGTCACCCATAGCATCAATATCGCGGTCTTGATCGCAGTTGGGGTCAGGAAGTCCTGTATAGATGCCGGCGAGCCATTCTTCCACTCTCAATTTGTCGTTAAACACCATTTCCAGTGTCAACTGATTATCCGGTTCCTTATCAAGGTAGTCGGCACAAGACGAGCAAGGCAACATATATAAGATGAGGAACAAATATTGATAAATATATTTCATAGTTCTCTTTTTAAAAGTTTATTTCTATACCTGCTGAATAGGTCTTCATTATCGGATAGCTGTTACCGTTCACTTGTGCGTTGTCCACTTCCGGATCCCAAAGCTTAAATTTGGAGAAGGTGAGCAGATTCGTTCCGCGTAAGAAGAAACGGATGTTGTTGGAGGATATTTTTCTGTTCACAATCTTGGGCAGGCTATAGCCGATTTCCAGGTTTTTCATTCTCAGGAAACTCATATTGCGCAACCACCATGTAGATTCTTGCAGATTGTTCTTATTAGGACCGGCAGAAGCACGGGGATAGAATACATCCTGACGCGGATTTTCCACCGTCCATCGGTCGTCTATGTTGGTAAAATAGTTACCCAAAGCACCGTTTCCCGAACCCGGCAAGAAGAAATCGCTGCGTCCGATAATGGTGAACGTTCTTCCTGTGCCTTGGAACATACATCCGAAATCAAAATTCTTGTAACGTCCTGACAGACCGAAACCATAGACAATCTCAGGATCTTTCGTACCTCCGATAGCAGTTTTATCCAACTCGGTGATTTTACCATCGTGGTTTAAATCCTTATACTTAATATCTCCCGGACGTACGGTTTCAAAGGTATGTTCGGGGATTCCTTCTTTCAATATACCGTTTTTCACATCAATAAAGTCGTCTTCCGTAAACAATCCTTCCGCCTGCAATCCGAATAATTGATTGACCGGATGTCCCGTATGCGCACGAGGAGTGCCCACTACCGTATATGCTTCGTCATACTCCTTAATCTTGTTTTTGGCATAAGTGAATGTTCCCATGAACGAAAGAAACAGGTCTTTCCCGAACTGCTTGTTGAAGTTGAGTGATACGTCTATACCATTGTTGTCCACTCTTCCGAAGTTTGCCCACGGTGCAATGTTGAATCCCGCAGATGTAGGAATAGACTTCCGCTTCATGAATATATCCTTTCTCCTTTCGTTGAAGAAGTCTGCCTGGAATTCAATCATTCCCTGCAGGAATCCCAACTCTATACCGGCATTCATTTTGTCCACCGTCTCCCATGTCAATGAGGGAATCCCAAACTCTCCTTCATAACGTGAACCTCTCATGATTTCTTTATTTGGTCCCCAAGCATATCCGTCATCACCATTATATTCAATCGTACTTAAATAAGCAAAACGTCTTCCGTCCAGACGATCGTTTCCTACCCTACCGTAAGAGCCCCGTAATTTCAACCGTGACACAACATTCTGACGTTTCATAAATGCTTCCTCGGAAACAACCCATCCGATGGCTACCGACGGAAAGAATCCAAAGCGCTTTCCTTTGGCAAAGTTCTCGGAGCCGTTGTATCCGAAATTAAATTCTGCAATATACTTGCCGTCGTAGATATAAGACGCTCTACCGGCAATCCCCTGATTTCGATAAGGAAGCGTATCTCCATTGTCATAATTGCGCTGGTTGTACAAGAACATGGCATCTACCGAATGTTTCCCGAATATGCGAGAATAAGAGATATTGCCTTCCAGATAGGTGCTCCTGTCCCCCCACTCCGCTTCTTTGGCATGACCTAGGAACTCTTGTCCGTAGACAGATACGTCAAGCAGCAGGTTACCGTCATAATCTCTACCGGTAGCCGGTGCGTAATAGGTAGGACTCATATTTCTTTTCACTGTGCTGACCGCATATCGGTCGAAAGAGAAGACTCCTTTCACTTTCAGTCCTGGTGTGATAAACTTTAGATCCTGCTCGATAGAAAACAATGTTTCTATCCGGCTGGAACTATTGCGCTGATAGCCCGTCTGCGTAGCAAGCGCCCATGGGTTCTCACGTTCGGTTCTTTTAGGAATTTCACCGGAAGAATATTGAGTAGGGTGAACAAACGGTGGTGTTTCAAAAGCCTTGTAAAAAATATCTGTGATACTATGATTCGGAGCTTTCCGATCTTGCATATATCCACCGATGTTGAAACGTAATAAAGTAGTAGTGGTCAAATCCATATCTACATTCGAGCGGACATTGTATCGCTGCACTTTAATAGAAGGATCCCACTCTTGCTTCTTGTCACGTACCAATATACCTGATTCATCGTAATAGGCAGCAACAAATGAATATCGCAGGCGCTCTGTTCCTCCTGAAATATCAAGCGTCGCACGCATGTTGGAAGCATGATTTTTGGAGATAGCATCCAGCCAGTTCACATCCGGATATAAGTCCGGGTCTGTATTCAATAGAGTATTTTCTATTCTGTCTGTATAGAGGGCTATCTGACCGTTTTCGGTCCGTATATCATCCAACAGTTGCATATAGTCGGCCGTACCAATATATTTGGGCAGTTTAGTCGGCTGCGTGATAGCATATTCCGTACGAAAATTCACAGTGGGTTTTCCGATTTTTCCTCGTTTAGTATTAATCAGAATCACACCGTTTGCCCCTCTTACTCCATATACGGCACTGGCTGCTGCATCTTTCAGGACAGAGAATGATTCGATTTCCTGTATATCAATGTTATCCAACGAACGTTCGATTCCATCCACCAACACCAACGGGTCACCACCCGCTTTTTGGAAAGTGCTGATACCCCGAATCCAAAAAGTGGAGTTGTCGTACCCCGGTTCGCCCGAACGCTGTACACCAATCACACCGGCAATGTTACCTGCCAGATTGTTGCTCATCGAACGAGAGGTACTTACACTCAGTTTGGCAGGTTCGATCGTAGAAATGGAACCAACAACCGATTCTTTCTTCTGAGTCCCATATCCTACTACCACAACCTCATCCAATTGACCGACCTCTTCCAACATCACAATGTTGATAATCTTCCGATTTTCCACCTTCTCTTCTTTCGGTACAAAACCTATATAACTGAATTTCAGCATGGCGTACTTATCATTCACCTTAATGGTATAGTTTCCGTCTGTATTGGTTACCGTTCCTTCCGTAGGACCGTCTCCAGCTATTGTTACAGACACACCGATTAATGGTTCGCCATGAATGTCCGTCACATTTCCTTTGATATAGACAGCAGTATTCTTTTGCTGTCCGCCTACGGCTTTTACCGGAGGTGTTTTCGTTTCATTCTTGGCAATAATGATTTGTTTATCTACAATTTTGTACGACAAAGGTGTACGTGCTAGAATTTCATCAAGGATGACTGTGATTTTTTTTGTCGCGGTACGCACGGTCACCTTCTTCTCTATTTCCGGCTTGATGTTATTGTTGAATACAAGAACATAATCACTGTTCTTCTCAATCTCATTGAAAACACTTTTGATGGTTGTATTTTCCATTCTGCCGATAGGTGTTTTCAGTTCTTGTGCATAAGCGTTCGGACCAACTAGCATCAGCATACACCAGAATGCCATAGACAGCATCAGCTTGATGGCTCCCGATGATTTTGTCGGGTGAGAGTAGAGACTCTCTTTTATACGACTTTGTTGCATAAAATATTGTTTAATGATTCATTTAATCTATCGTGGCAAGGATGTGCACGGTTTGTACGAATACATACGCACACATCCTTATTATATATATAATACCTATTTGATTACCCCAAGATCCTCAATAATCAGTTTAGCACTTTCATTTCCTGCGGTCACATCTATTGTAAATCTATAAGTGCGACCTTCGTTGCGTTTGAAATACTCCTTGTCATATACCTGTATGTCGCCACTTGGCATAATCCAGCATGTATTCGTAGCATCACTTCCCATAGTCAGCCGATCTCCTGTGAATTCCCATCCCCAGCCTCTTTGAGCCAAGAACTTAAAGTCAAACTCATCAGGATTTACAATATTCAATGTTGTTCCGGCAGTTACCGTTAACTGATATTTCTTAGGTTCAATCTGAGCCATACATAAAGTTCCCGGCCACCAGTCCCATCCTGCTACATTTTCGTAGATTGGTTTTCCTACTCCATATCCTACAATCCATATCGTTCCACCTATACCATCATCCGGTAATGTAGCATACTGTCCGTCTTTCAAAGCTTCTACTCTAAAATATTTCATTTTCCGATCTTCCTTTTGGAAATTATATTGAACAGCCGTAATCCTGTATTCTCCATCAACTGCCAAAAACTTAAAGGTATTGTCATCTATCTTTTCAAAGAAATCAGGATCAATATAATAGTCTTGCACATCACTGATACCTGCCACCTTAATAGTTTGATTTTGTGTAAGTATCTTCTCCACTTGATAAAAACCGTCTGTATTTTCTATCATCTCCACACCATCAAAAACGGGAACCCGAGGTGTTACTTCGCCATCTTTTTCTATAGTCAACAAGGCATTGTCAATTCCCGCTGTCACATCAACAATGAATTTATAAGTACTTCCTTCTTCGAAGGTCTGCCCTTCTTTCAGTGTCACAATTCCGTCTTCATTCATTTCGATAAGGTCACCATCCACAGAAATCTGCTTATACACGCCTTCCATATCCCACAGTTTGAAGAACCGGAAAGAAACGCCTTGAGTATTCAATGTAATTCCGGCAGTTGTAGACAACTGGAACTTATTTGTTTCGATTTGAGACATGCACAACGCTTTTGCATCCAAACTCCAGTCTGTTCCGGAAGCATTTTCAAAGGATGGTTTTCCGATTCCAGTACCAATCACCCAAATTGCTCCCGTACCATTTTCATGTAAGGATGCAGGAGAATCACCGTCCAATGCTTTCACACCGAAATATTTATTTGTTTCGTCTGCAATAAGTTGATAACGTCCGCCGACAGGTAAAAATTCCAGCAAACCGTCAGGAAGTCTTCTGAAGAAATCCGGATCTATCCAGTATTCCTCGTCAGAAAGTCCCTTAGTCGACAGATACTGACCTTGTGTCAAATCCAACACAATGCCAAGTGTACCGTCCGGCATAGCCTCCATATCTTCTCCGTTAATCTGCGGTCCTGCTTGTTGGGGAGCAATTACCCATGAATAGGTATCAAATGAAACGGTATATTTTCCGGCAGCTCCGTTAGAAATCGGTATATAACTGATTTCCTCATATTCCTCTATCAACCCTACTGCTTCGCCTCTCCAACCAAAATTCAGAACATTTCCGTTTGTTCCTACTTTCGGTGTTTTGATGTAAGCATTCATTTTCAACGGAAATTCCTCACTGATTTCATAATAATTGGTTGCAGTCTTTTCCATCTTATATTCCTGCCCATTTTCTTGCACTAAGGTTAGATAAGGAAAATCTCTATGTGTCAAATTGATTTCACGTTTCACCTCAGTAGTGACTTGCTGAACGTTTCTAAGAACATATTTCAATGTTGCCTTTCTATCAGTCATATTTGCTTCAAAAGGTACATAGATTTTTCCCGAATAACTGCCATGAGCAACAACGGGAATCATTGTTTCCGAAACTTGCTCTTCTCCATATAAAAGTTGTGCCCTGAATGAAGATAAAGCTACTTCACTGTCTGTAGCAGTAAAAGTAAACGATAGACTGTCGCCAAAACACGCATCGGACACTTCTCCTTCGATTTCTATACTTGGAATGCCCATTGAAGGCTCATCATCTTTACATGAATGAAAAACGAACATTCCTGATATGGCACATACCATTAATAAGTGTTTATTCATAATTTTTTGTTGTTTATTGTAGTTTTAACTAATAGCATGATACTACAGTTTTAATCTTTAATAATTAATATTTGTTGATTGCTCCACTTTCAGTGGATTTTTAAATTCACTATTCCATAGGCATTGTTTTTCTGATTGAGGGTTAACATTTTAATTGATTTATTTCATATCTAGATATATCTTGTTGTCTTCTTGTCGATAGTGCATAGACGAAAGAATAGAGATTGTGTACATGACATTGTTTACATCCTGTGAGAGGTATATCTTGCCGGTACACATCGTCTCCCGTAATTTATCAGCATTTTCAATGTCAAATGTTATATTGTAATATCGTTCAACTTGTTTCAGAATATCAAGCATCGGCATGTCTTTAAACAAAAAATACCCATCCTTCCAACTGATATAGCAAGATACATCCACTTGTTCTTTTCGAATCTCATTATCTTTATACATCAGCCTTTCCCCAGGAATCATACGAATTTCCCGATGGTTGCCGAAAGTGGCTCCTACGCTCCCCTCTGCCAGTACAACTGATTGCGGAATGTCGGGATAGGTAGAAATATTAAATTTGGTGCCATACACCCTAACATCCATGTTAGAAGAATGCACAATAAACGGCTTATACAGATCTTTTGCCACTTCAATGTAAATCTCACCGTTCACGTTTATTTCTCTGCTGTCACCTTTGAACTCTACCGGAAATTCAAGCTCTGTTCCTGAGTTAACCCATATTTTTGTTCCGTCAGAGAGTGTCACATATGAGCGTTTTCCATAGGGGACGATTAGTTTGTTCGGTTGTTTACTTGTATTTGCCAGTTTCAAGCATTGTTCTTTCTCATCATTAACAATCAAATTGCCTTGTTGATTTACTAAAATATTCAGATTGTTTTTGAAAGAAGAAGTTCCTTCACTTGTATGCAGTACAACATCCTTGCACGTTTCCTGACGACCTACAATTAGACTGTCATTTTGTAAATCTACCTGAGAGCGGATGCTTTCATAAAACAGAGAGAATCCAGCAATCAATAACAGGCAAGCTGCTGCAGAACATATTCGTAGAACACGTAGCCTTTTTCTATATAATATATCACGAACGGAATGTTGAATAGATGCAAGAAGTTGGTCACATTCAGCTTTCTCCAGCTTGTCACCTTTAGCTTTCATACTACCGAGAATACGGATAGCTTTTTGAAATTCAGGGTGCAATTCGGGATTGTTCTCTATATATTCTTCCCAATATTGTTTAAGTGATGTATCTTCCGTCAGTTTCCAAACAATAAAATCGGGATCATCTAAAAAATCAACATAAGTTAAAATCTTTTTTTCTTTTTCCATCGTCTTTAGTAAAATTATGGGCTTTACTAAAAAGACGATGTTCCTATTTTTTTCTCATCCGCTTGGATGGGAAACAGGATTAATATTAACCTTTATTAATATTTTGGTTCATAAATATCATGAACAATGCAAAAGCGGCAGGATCTTGTTTTCTCAGTTTGTTCATCACCTTAGACATGAAGTTGTAGCAAGCAGGAAGAGTTATCTGCAGATTTTCTGCTATTTCCTCATATTCACATCCCTGCATGAAACGTAGATAAACAAGTTCTCTCTCCCTGTCTGTTAGAATACTTAGCATCCGGTTGATTCTTTTCTCAATCTTTGCTTGTTCTTCCGCATTAATAAGTTTGTCTTCAATGGTTACCTCCAGTGCAAAATGCATGTCATTTGCAGTTACCGTATCAATATCCACAAATTCATGATGTGATTTGCTCATATCCAACAGACGGTTTCTCAGAGCTTTGAACAAATATGATTTGATATTACTTATGTCTCTCAGTTGTCTATTCGATGCAAATATTTTACAAAAGACATCGTGGATGGCATCAATTGCCAACTGCTTGTCGTATCCCAAGTTTCGAGCGTATAGATATAGAGCATCCACATTATCTTTATACAATGTATCTATGTCTTTTTCTGAGTGTTCCATCACTTGTCGGCAATCTAATACTAATAGTTGAAAAATACAAAATTCATTAAAATTGTCGGTATATCCAAACTTTTACGCTTATTTAGCAAGAAAAGAGACTGAATCTTCAATAGAGACAGTCTCTGCTTGTATCAACGAAATATATCCTTGGCTCATTCGGCTATAAAACGTTCCTGTTGTACATCCCGGCTATTCGTTCCTACCATTATTTCAAATTCTCCGGGGTCATAAACATATTGCAACTCGGAATTGTAATATTTCAGATCGTTTTCAGTAATGGTGAAAGTTATTTCCTGACTTTCTCCTTTTTGGAGGAATATGCGCCGATAATTTTTCAATTCTTTTATCGGTCGTGATATGTCAGCATATATGTCGCGCAAGTAAAGTTGTACTGTTTCATAACCATCATAATCTCCGGTATTAGTGACTGTGACGGATGCTGTCAATTCACCGCTCTTAAATAAAATATTCGAACTTAACCGCAACTTGCCATATACAAAGTTTGTATAGCTCAGCCCATACCCGAAAGGATAAAGCGGTTCGTTGCTCTCATCTATATAATTACCAGAATAGCGGTCGAATATACAACTGTCGGGATCCGGACGCCCCGTATTCAAGTGATTATAAAATAAAGGCAGTTGTCCTACTGACCGAGGAAAAGTAGTTGTCAACTTACCGCTTGGATTTACCTTACCGAATAAAACATCAGCTACTGCATCTCCCGTTTCGCTTCCGCCAAACCATACATTCAGAATAGACGGGATGTGTGTATCTTCCCAGTTCAATACCAAAGGACGACCTGTAAACAGCAGTAAAACTATCGGTTTCCCCGTTTTTACTAAAGCTTTTAGCAAGTCTTGTTGCGCTTCAGGAATTTCAAGTTTTGTACGGGAAGCCGATTCGCCGCTCATTTCCGCACATTCACCTAAAGCGGCAACAATCACGTCGGCACGGGCGGCTGTCTGCAAAGCTTCGTCCAACAATCGTCCATTGTCACCACGGACCAACGGACGGATACCTACAGCTCCCTTTTCGAGTGCCGCATCATAGTAAATATTGCTTCCCTTAGCATACAAGATTTCGGCTTCATTACCGACTGCCAAACGTAAACTTTCCAATAAAGTACGATGTCCGGAAGGTGTACATGTCATGCTCCACATTCCGCACATATTATTACGCGCATCTGCCATAGGACCAATCAAGGCTATTTTTCCTTTACGGCGAAGAGGAAGAAGCTTTTTCTCGTTTTTCAATAGAACAAATGTTTCTGTCGCGATTTTACGTGCTTCAACACGGTGCTGTGCCGTATATGTATCCTGTTGCGCACGTAACGTATCGCAATATTTGTATGGGTTTTCAAATAGTCCTAATTTATATTTTGCTTCCAGTACACGGCGACAAGCGGTATTTATTTGTTCTTCTGTCACTTTTCCTTCTTCCAACGATCCTTCCAAAGTATTTAAGAAGCCACAGGACACCATATCCATATCAGTTCCCGCCTGCAAGGCGCGAACTGCAGATTCTTTCAAAGGCGCTATACCATGGTATGACATTTCCGCAATCGAGTTATAATCAGTAACAAGCAATCCGCGGAAACCCCATTCATTTCGAAGAAGAGTCGTCAACAACCATTTATTGGCCGTAGCAGGGATACCATCCACAATATTGAAAGAACTCATCACACTGCCAACCCCGGCTTCCACCGCCGCCCGATAGGGAGGAAGATATTCATTGTACATACGCAAGCGGCTCATGTCAACCGTATTATAATCACGTCCCGATTCAGAAGCGCCATATAAGGCAAAGTGTTTCACACAAGACAGAATTTCATCTTCTTTTTTCATGTTTTCCCCTTGATAGCCCCGTATATATGCTTTTGCAAAAAGAGAACCTAAATACGGATCTTCTCCATTCCCCTCTGCTATGCGGCCCCAACGTGCATCGCGGCAGATATCAACCATTGGACTGAATGTCCAGCAAATACCATTGGCACTAGCTTCTACTGCAGAAATACGTGCCATACGCTCAATTGCCAATGTGTCCCAACTACAAGAAAGTGCCAATGGTATCGGAAAGATTGTCTCATAGCCGTGAACCACATCCGCTCCGACCAGCAAGGGAATTTTCAAACGGCTTTCTTCTACTGCAATGCGTTGGAGTTCGTAGATTTTCTTGATTCCCTTTACGTTAAAGAAACCACCAATCTCCTGTTTTCGTATCATCTCGCTCAGTTCGCCATTTTTGACGGTTCCTGTCACCAAATCACCACCTGACGGCAAGTTCAGTTGCCCAAGCTTTTCACGTAAAGTCATCCGGTTCATCAAATCAGCGACAAAAAGTTGCATTTCAGCCTCTTCGTTGTTCTTCGGAACAGCACAGGAGAAAAGGCAAGAACCTATTAAAACGTATATTATCAGTTGTTTTATTTTCATTATGATTTTTATTTAAAAGACCAAGATTATCTTAATGAAGCGGCTTTTACGCCAGTGTCAGTCATCTTAACGGGCAGAATACTTCCGTCCTGACTGAAATACATCCGGTCAATGCAAGTCACCCGATGATTTCCATCGGTATCTTCCAAAGGACGACGGTGGTAGACAATATACCATTCATCTTTACCCGGTCCTTTGATAACCGAGTGATGTCCGGCACCTGTAGCTATGTTTTTATCCTGTTTCAATATTTGTCCCATCCTTTTAAAAGGACCAAACGGTGAATCCGCAATGGCATATGCTACACAATAATCGGGACCGGTCCAATCGCCTTCCGACCACATGAAGTAATATTTTCCGTTTCGTTTCAACATAAACGGTCCTTCTACATAATTTTCAGGAGTCACTTCCTTGTACATACTGCCATCTTCGAAAGGCACTATACTAATTAGGTCAGTCCCCATTTTCACCATATTACAATGTCCCCAGCCACCATAATACATATAATATTGCCCGTCATCGTCTTTAAAGACAAACTGGTCAATCGGTTGGGCGCCATTGACTATTTTATCAATCAGCGGCTTGCCTAATACATCTTTGAATGGTCCTGCCGGAGTATCAGCAACTGCAACACCAATCCCACCGATCTCTTCATTACTTTGTATGTTGTTTGCTCCAAAATAGAAATAGTACTTGCCGTTTGCCTCGATGACGGCAGGTGCCCATAACGCGTTTTTTAGCCAACTAATATTTTCGACAGAAAGGACTTTAAGATGCTTTTCCCAACTGACAAGGTCTTCAGATGAAAAAGCATCCATATATAATTGCTCTTTGAATGGAAGCGAAGAGGTTGGATAAATCCAGTATTTATTATCAAACACAGCTCCTTCGGGATCGGCATACCAGCCTTGGAAAACGGGATTTCCACTTGTCTTTTCAGCTTTTTCCCGTATAGAATACTGATGGTAAGGTTCCGACATAGCATGTAGCGTCTCAGGAATCCATACCCGATAACGTCCCGTAGTTGCCCAGTCATTGCCGGATGAAGCAAAATCGCAAAAACGAATCATCCGGACAGCCTTATTTCCCGGATTCTCCAAGTCAGTGCCCAAAATCATGGGGACTTCCATTGTTATCCATGCGAATGAGCTTTCAAAGGTGTTTTTGAGTGTTGCTTGGACGACTCCTTCCCGGTCACACTGAATAACGGCACATTCATCCACATCACCGTCATTAAAACGACTATCTCTGGCAAATACAAGCGGTCCGTGCGTCACAGCCTGCGAATGTTCATGATGTACTACACAGGTTTCCAAATCAAAGTCAATGGTAATCCGGTCGCCTTTCATCCATTTTCGATAAAGTGAAAGATAGCTGCCTTTATGGAAATATCTCCGCTGCTCACCATTCACCAAAATACGGAAATTTCTGCCTGCCCACGAAGGAATACGGATTTCAAATCCAAAGGTCGTTTCTTTTTGAGGATTGATTGTCAACTCGATTTTCCCATCCAAAGGATATTGGGTTTGCATATTGAGTGCTATCTTGTTTTTGTTTAAAGCGATAACAGCATCCGAATTCAAATATAAATTCACATATATTTGATTGTCTTTTACTTGGTAGGCAATGTCCGGAATCAACGCAAATCCTCTCGGCCCGTTAGCATTGCAACAATTTATATGCATTCCGCACTGTTCTTCACCCGGTTGCCTCCGTCCTTCTAACGGACTATATTTCGAAATTTGCGAACCATCTCTCTTCATGGACGCCATTAATGCATTATACATCGTGCGTTCGAACTCGTCCATATACATCGGATTGGCAGTTTCCCGCCACAAACGTGCACAAAGTTGCATCCAAGTAAAAGTCACACAAGTCTCCATTGTGTGATAAGCAGGTATTGTCTGTTTCTTTTTTCCTTCAAACCAACATTCAAAAGCCGCACCAGAACCTGCAATGTTTATTTCCTCCCGAAGGATATTGTCAACTGTTTTTCTAGCTGCTTCCAAATAAAGCGGTTCGTTCAGCACCTTTCCTAATTCTACCAGTCCTTCATAACATGACATCATTTCATAGGCTTTTTGTCCGTTTTCAAAAGACCACCATTGATTAGGAAACGCCGAACGGTGAGATACGGGAATATCTTGAAGTGCCTTGGTGATTAGCTGCGAACTTCCTGCCTGCTCAATGTCCTCAACAATATTCTTTGCAAAATCCAGGTATCTCTGATTATCTGTTTCCTTATATAAATAGACGACAGGCTCTAATATGGAACAACTTGCCATGCCGTAATAAAATCCGCTTGCTGCAATATTGACATTCCTTTCTTCCAGTTCTTTTATCAAATGGTCGATCAGCCGTTCCACTGCTTTTAATGCTTTCTCATCTTTGGTCAGTCGATAATATGCTAACAAAGCAAGAGATGAATACTTACGTCCCCAAATATCCCAATTGGTCAATCTGTCTTCCTGTTTATAGTTACCGATGTAACCATCCGGTTGCTGTGTTTCCATAAAATCCGATGCAGCATCTTTAATTATCCTGAATAATTCCGGATCGGCAGTGTATCGGTAGGAAGCAATAGCTCCAAGCATCCACTTGCCGAAAAATTCTGATTGCCACCATCCGCCTTCTGTCATACATCGGAAAGGATGTATCAATTCTGACACGTTTTGTGCCTTTACCCGCTTTTCGATACAGGTGTTGATTCGTTCTCCAATAAATCCACCGATTTTAATTTGCTCGATTCCGGATTGTGAAAAGGCATACGTTGGTAACAATATACCTAAGGCTAACATCCATTTAATCACTTTCATTGTATATCTAATTTTAATAGTGTATTTCCATTCTAAAAAGAAAAGACTGAAACTCGCTCTTTTTCTATCCTATTATTACTATAAAAAAAGTTAATTCCTTACTATTTCATTTTTGACTTATATCTGTACAACTAGATTGCTATTAAAAATTGGATAAATAATTCTAGTCTAGAAAATAATAGAACAAAGCACAGCTACAACATTTTTATCTTATCAACACAATATATATACTGAATATTATAATATATAATTTACGTTCTAAGTGACAGATAACCTTGAATCCCCCTATATTTCTATTCTCTTTTCCATGTATAACGATTTTCCCATTTTATTACCCTGCCAGTAACTTCACCTTGCGTGGTTCAGGGTGCGAAGCTACGGGCGGGGCCCCTAAAAATCTGCAAGCCCGCTTCGCGCCCT
>ERZ780168.642-NODE-642-length-41993-cov-6.260146_pt1 | contig 41993 bp, 28 predicted proteins | sample MGYA00510981_ERZ780168 | MGnify/ENA primary metagenome ERZ780168 (study PRJEB29588, sample SAMEA2158769) | human gut metagenome | biome: human gut; feature: human-associated habitat; material: faeces | place: Denmark | collected 2008/2010 ...
GGCAATCACACTTGTCTCACCGATAGAACCCGGAATAAGTCCCGTCACCATATCCATGCTGAATGCAGGAGCCGCGCCGGTCGTAGCAGCTTCTCCCAGCGGAGTGGCAACGGTCAGCCCGTCTACCGACTGTCCCAGCCCGAAGATGCTGTCGCCCGATACCCAAACGGCATCACCGGACATCTTGGTCGGATATGCGAAGAACAGGAATGCACGTGTAATCAACGCTACGTTGAATACGTTCATACCTGTACCACCGAATACTTCTTTAGCGAAGATTACAGAGAATGCAGTAGCTACGGCAAGAATCCACAGCGGACAGTCCACCGGAACAATCATCGGGATCAGGATACCCGAAACGAGAAATCCTTCCTGAATCTCTTCTTTCTTCCATTGGGCTACGACGAACTCGATGCCAAGACCTACTACATAAGATACGATAATTTTGGGCAGTACTGCCAGAAATCCGTAGACAAACATTTCGAAAAAGCTGCCTGCGGCACCCGTGTGGGTGAAATGCTGGTAACCTACATTGTACATACCGAACAGCAGTGCCGGTACTAACGAAATAACCACAATCGACATGATGCGTTTGCTGTCAATCGCGTCGTGTATATGCGTTCCCGTTTTCGCAGTCTTGCTGGGCACGAACAAGAATGTTTCGAAGCCATCGAACACCGACTGGAATGCGTGGAATTTGCCGCCTTCTTCAAAGTTCGGCTTTATCTTATCGAGATAATTTCTTAACGCTTTCATTAATATATTTACTATTTTACGATTTACTATTTACGATTTGCCATGCGGGTAGATTATGCCATTTCCGAACGAAGCATGTCAAGTCCGGCACGGACGATGCGTTGCAGTTCCATCTTTGAAGAGCAGACAAACTCGCAGAGGGCGAAGTCTTCGGGAGCTACTTCATAGATGCCGAGCGCTTCCATGCGGTCGATGTCGCCGGCGATGATGGCTTTAATCAAAAATTCGGGCAAAATGTCCATTGGAAGCACTTTGTCGTACTCACCGGACATGATCATATGGCGTTCGCCACCTTTGACACGTGCATCCAGTGTGTATTCCTTCTTTCCCATCAGCCAACTGAAATAGGAACGGTTGGTACTGAACTGGTTGAAACGCGGCATGATCCATCCGAGCATTTCGTGAATGTCGTCTCCTTCGGGGATAACGGTCAGTTGGCTGTGGAATGCGCCTAAGAATCCGTTCGGGGATACTTGCTTTCCTGTCAGCACGTTGCCGCTGATGTAGCGCAGGTCTTTGCCTGTCGTTACGTTGCCTGCGAATACGTTAGTCAGCAGTGCGCCTACCTGAAGTTTGCAGTAAGCGGGTTTCAACACTTCAGAACCTGTCACGGCTACTGTACGGGTGAAATCCACATGTCCCGTATTGAAAAGACGGCCGATGAAGATGACGGCTTGCGGATCAATTGTCCATACTGTCTCGCCTTTGGATATAGGGGCAAGGTGGTTGATCTGAACACCTACGTTACCTGCAGGGTTCGGTCCGTCGAATGCGGTGATTGTGACGTTCTTTGCCTGAGTCAATGCGGCAGCGTTCTGCTTCACGCTTATATTCAGGTATGTTTTTGCCATTTTGGCAAGGGCATCAAGTCCTGTCTGGAAATTTGCTTCTTCACCTTTCAACGCGAATTGGAAGTCGGGTGCCAGCGGATTGCTGTCGAAAGCGGATACGAAAATGCCTTTTGGCGTCACTGTCGGGTCTGCGATGATGTCATAAGGACGTTGTCTGATAAACGCGAAAAGACCGGCTTCCAACAAAGCGGTTTTTACAGCTTCCGCATCCATCGACGCTACATTCTTCTTACCGAACTCTTCGTAGTCCTGCTCTGCAGCAGCTTCCACTACAATGTTCAAGACTTTACGACGGGCTCCACGCTCTACACTCGTCACTACGCCGCTCACGGGCGAAACAAATTTTACTTCAGGATGATACTTGTCAATAAACAAGGGTCCACCAGCCATCACATACTCCTGCTCTTTTACGACTACCTTCGGCGTCACTCCAGGAAAATCATCGGGTACGAGTGCGTAAAATCCCGGCTCTTTCACTGTCGTGTACGTCTCTGCAGCTGTACCTTTCAGGTTTATGTCAAGGCCTTTGCGTAACTTTATTACATTTGCCATGCTATAAATAAAATAATGGTTTCATAAATTTGCCGCAAAAGTAATAAATAATAATGTGATTAAAGAGGAAAAAAGAAAGGAATTACGGAAAAATATCCGTAATTCCTTTCGTGGTCGCACACAGTGTGTTCGTTGCCGGTTGGGATTCATTTAAATAAAAACATCTGTTCTTCTATTCTTCTTCGGCAAACATGGGGTCCCAGGCGGGAAGACGAATGGGGTTCTGTTTGAGGATTTCCGATACTTTTTTCGTGGCGTATTTGGTTTCTATCACCAGGCGGAACATATATTCGTTGAACCACTCGTCGGTCATGATGAGATGGCCTTGGTAACCGGAGCCGGCCCCCCAACTATTTTCAACCATCCATTTGGTCGGGTTTCCGTTTTTGTCGAGGTCTACTGCCATGAGCGTCATGGCATGGCTTGAGCCGCTGGCAAAACTTTGAATACGCTGCTTCTTGTTCATGCTGAAGGTTGTGCCCATGAGAGATTCGTAGTCGTAGTTTTTAACATCCAGCAGACCACGGTCAGAGTTGAGGAATTTGCCTACATCGCAAGAGAAGTACATCATAGTGCTGTCTTTGAGGGAGGTTATCGCCATCTCTTTGATGTCCTCTATGGGGAGATTGACATAAGTCCAGTTTTTGCCGTCGTAGCGGTGGCGGTCATAGTCTATCTCGTAACATTTGTAATAGTCACGGCTGGGGTCGTTCATGAGCATGACGTAGTTGCCGATCAGGTTTTCGTCACCGTACTTCTTCAGGAAAGAAAGCGGGGTGTAGGTTTCCGTAGATACGGGTTTGCCTTGGGCGTTGTATTCCGTCCAGGTAAATTCGGTGGGGGGAACGCCCAGGTTCAAGACCAGCATGCGGTAGATGGTGCCGAGCATTTCGGTTTTCGTTTTCTCGAGGAGTGCCGGTTTCGTGCCTTTGGCGGCGAGGTCGCGGAGTTGAAGGCCCTGTTCACGGAGTTTCAAGGTAATCAGGTTCGCCATGCGGGAGGTGTTCTCGCTACTGTTCGTTTCGGGCATTACGTCTTTGGGGACAAGACCGTATTTGCTTACGATGTCGGCCACACCGGTGAAAGTACCGCCGTCACTCAAAGGGTGGTGGAACAGCCACTCTACCATTTTGTCGTTCATCGGTTTGTCGCTGGTGTCGATGATGCCTTGCAGGAAAAGATTCGCTTTCTCCAGTTGGTCGAAGAAGAAAGGATAGGTTTGCGAAAACTCGAACGAGCTGAGATTGTGGCGGGCGATGGCCTTGGCACGCATCACGTTCAGACCGGTGAAGAGCCAGCAGCGGCCGGAAGATTTCTGGTCGGTGACGCCTTTGGAGTTCACTTTGACGGAGAAGTGCGTATCCATACCTTTCAGGTTTTCCTGGTTGAGAGCCAGTTTGCGGATGTCGTTGTTGCCGATGGCGTTGCGGATAGCCTTGTCAGCCGGGGTGTTTTGATAACTCTGTTTAATTTGTTGCATCATGTCGTCGCTGATGCCGCCTTTTGCGTTTTGAGCTTGTGCCGAATAACAGAAAGCACAGAAAACAAAAACTGATAAAATTCGTTTATTCATTAGTATAAATAGTTTATTAATCAATTACACTTCGGATATAGTAATAGGAAATTGCAAATTTACGATTCTTTTTTAGAATTATTATCTAAGAGTATCAAAACTAATTAAAATAAAAGAGTTTTCTTTGCAGTCGAATTCCTCAGAAAGAAATTATGAAGAAATATATAATAGGTGTATTGATGATGTTTGCATCCATCAATATTATGTCGGCAACGGCTGACAGCACAGCAGTAAAAAGCGACGAACTGCCAATGTCTACAATATCTATCAGTGATGATACCCCGACAGATATTGACGGCACTTTGTCAGACACCATTCCCACCCTCTCCAAACGTGAGTTACGCCGCCAACGTGTGGCAAAGCGAAATTTGCATTATAATATATTAGGTGGTCCCAGCTATACGCCGGACTTCGGCCTGCTGGTGGGCGGTAGCGCGTTGATGACGTTCCGGATGAATCCGAGTGACACCACTCAGCGGCGTTCGGTGGTGCCGATGTCTATTGCGCTGATGTTCAAAGGCGGATTGAATCTGATGACGAAGCCGCAACTGTTCTTCAAAGGCGACCGTTTCCGTATTTTCGGCACATTCTCTTATAAGAACACGATTGAGAATTTTTACGGAATCGGATACAGTACTAATAAAGACTATCCTCGCGGGGAAGACACGAGCGAATACCGTTATAGCGGCATCCAGGTGAACCCGTGGTTCCTCTTCCGTTTGGGAGAAAGCGACTTCTTCGCAGGGCCACAGGTAGATTTCAATTACGACAAAATCACCAAGCCGGCAGAAGGAATGGTTCATCAGCCATCCTACATTGCGGCGGGCGGAACAGAACATGGATATAAGAATTTCAGTTCGGGACTCGGCTTCCTGCTGACTTATGACACACGTGATATTCCCGCCAATGCTTATCGTGGAATGTATCTTGATTTTCGCGGGATGATGTATAGCAAGGCCTTCGGCGGTGATGATAATTTTTACCGTTTGGAGATTGATTACCGTCAATACAAAACAGTCGGAAGACGGAAGGTGATAGCTTGGACGGTGCAGACCAAAAACGTATTCGGAGATGTGCCGTTGACGAAATATGCGCTTAGCGGAACGCCTTTCGACCTTCGCGGATATTACATGGGACAGTTTCGCGACAAGTCATCACATGTAATGATGGCTGAATACCGTCAGATGATAAATACGGACAAGAATACATGGGTGAAGAAAATGCTCAATCATATAGGATATGTGGCCTGGGGCGGATGCGGATTCATGGGCCCTACTCCGGGCAAGATAGAGGGCGTTCTCCCCAATCTCGGCGTAGGCCTGCGCATTGAGGTACAACCCCGTATGAATATACGTCTCGACCTCGGAAGAGACATGGTGAACAAGCAGAATTTGTTCTACTTTAATATGACGGAGGCGTTCTGACACAAGACGGTGGAAGACTTTCAGTTCAAGAAGAAAGACATTCCGATTGGGTATATATACATTCCGCTTAGGGACAATAAAAGTATTATAAATAAGTATTCGCGTACAATTAACGAGGAAGAATGTAAAATTGATAATAAAAGACTGCTCATAAATGAAATTAATCCTTATATTTGCGCAAGCTATAACACAGCAAGAGCAAATAATAGGATTTTTTTATGAAGCAATTTATATCTGTTTTTTCGGGGTTACTACTTTTATTCACTTCCGCTACTCATGTGGTTGCACAGGAAAACGGTGACTATTCCCAATTAAGTGAAGATGATTATAGTAAAATTGCCCTGCCACCATTGTCTACATTATTCGAGAATGCCAAAAACAGTCCCATCTACGAACTGGCAGACGTAAAGGCGGCAATAGAGCGCAAGTTACTGCAAAAAGAAAAATGGGCATTTCTCGGTTTCTTCAGTTTAAGAGGAAGCTACCAGTACGGAATGTTCGGCAATGAGTCCACATATACGGACGTGGCGATTGCCCCCTACCTCACCTATTCTACCCAAGCCCAAAACGGTTATACCTTGGGGGCGGGCATCAACATTCCATTAAATGACTTATTCGACCTCAAAGGGCGCGTCAGCCGACAAAGGCTTACACTGAAAACCGCCGAACTGGAGCGGGAAGTAAAGTACGATGAAATCAAGAAGAATATTATTGAGATGTACGCCATGGCCACTTCACAGATGCAGGTTCTCCAGACGAGAAGTGAAAGTCTGGTGCTTGCCAATGTACAATACGAAATATCCGAGAAGAATTTTGCCAACGGGACCATAGAATCGTCAGATTTGGCAATAGATAAGGAAAGACAGTCGCAGGCCCGTGAATCATACGAGAAGAGTAAGTTTGAATTGACCAAGAGCCTGATGATACTCGAAGTTATTTCACGTACACCCATTATACGAAAATAAAAATCTAAGATATGAATTTTATCATTTCTACCATACGGACCCTATTCCGCCATCGCTGGCTGATACTGATAGGAACCGCCCTCTTCACATTATTCGTCATCTATTACACCCGCCATATGCAAGGCGGCTATGACGTGAAAGCTACGCTTTACACGGGAGTAGCCTCAGGCTACAACCTGGAGAGCGACAAGCGGACAGACTGGGCAACGGTACAGAATTCTATGGACAATCTGATAAGCATCATGCAGGCTGAAAGTACGCTGAAAAGAGTATGCTTACGGCTATTCGCCAGAGTCCTTATCCAAGGAAATCCGGACAAAGAGAACAATGGCATCACTGCTGCCAGCTACAATTACACTTACAACCATCTGAAAAACAGTCCGAACGGAAATGAGATACTGAAACTAATAGACAAATCGAGTGAAGACAAGACCGTCTCCAATCTCGAATCATATATGCGTCCGCACAGAGACAACTACATCTACGGCCTGTTCTATTACAATCACCCTTTTTATAGCTACAACACCCTGAAAAACATCAAAGTGCAGCGTCGTCTGACCAGTGACTTGCTGGATATCAGCTATTCGTCCGGTGACCCGGGTATCGTGTACAACACGGTAAGTATCCTGATGGATGAGTTCGTCGAAGAATATCGCCGCATCCGCTACGGGGAGACGGATAAAGTAATCAAGTACTTTGAAGAAGAATTGAAAAGAATAGGGAAAAAGCTGAATACGGAAGAAGAAGACCTGACAAAATATAACGTAGAAAAACGTATCATCAACTATATTGACGAAACCAAAGAAATAGCCGCCATCAGCAAAGAGTACGAGTTGAGAGAACAAGACGCGTTGTTCGCCTTCAACAGCACCAAGTCCATGCTCGACGAACTGGAGAAACACATGGACAGCAATGCCAAACAAGTGGTCAAAAACATGGAGTTTGTCGATAAACTGCGGGAAGCCTCCAGCATCACCGGCAAAATATCGGAAGCCGAGGCGATGACCGATACAAAAAAACAAGACTCGCAATCCCTTGAGAGCGACAAAAAAAGACTGGCCGAGGTAAAACAGGAACTGAATGACTTGACCTCTTCATACATAGGTCATAAATATACCAAAGAAGGCGCTTCGCGAATCAATATCATCGACCAGTGGTTGGAGCAGACCCTGCTATACGAAAAAGCCAAAGCCGAACTGAAAATCGTGCAAGACGCCCGTCGGGAACTGAACGAGCGTTATGTATTCTTCGCCCCCGTCGGTACGACCATCAAGCAGAAAGAGCGTATGATAAACTTCACCGAGCGCAACTATCTGACTGTGCTGCAAAGCTATAACGAAGCCCTGTTGAGAAAGAAAAATCTGGAAATGACCTCTGCCACACTAAAAGTGCTGAACGAGCCCACCTACCCGATTTCTTCCAACTCGACCAACCGGAAGCAAATCGTCATCGCTGCATGCGTAGGCAGTTTTCTGATTATCGTAGCTTTGCTGCTGTTGATAGAGATGCTCGACAGGACATTGCGCGATGCCAGTCGCACCAAGCGCGTGACAGGCTATAAAGTGATAGGCGCTGTCCCCAGTCTTACACTCTCCCGCTACGGTGGGCTGACCAAGACCTACGTACAATCTTCCGTCAGAGAACTGACCAACTCCCTGCTCCGTTTCCTGACCAATCGGAAATCTCCCGGCGTGTTCATCATCAACCTGTTCAGTACCAGCGAAGATTCCGGTGAGGAAGTGATAGGGAACCTGATTTGCGGATATATGCAGAGCCGCATGCTGAATACGAAGTTTATCACCTACAAAGAAGATTTCAACACTAACTCCACCCAATACCTGCTGGCAAAAAGCATTACAGACTTTTACACCCCGCAAGGAGAAGACATACTGATTGTCGCTTATCCGCCCTTGTCCGAAAGCAACATCCCGACGGCCTTACTGCAAGATGCCAACGCCAATATCCTGGTGGCTCCGGCAGACCGGGGATGGAAAACCATCGACAAGCAGCTTTGCGAACAACTCATGCTGCAAATGGGCAAGACGGAAGTACCTTTCCGCATCTGCCTGACAAATGCCAGCCGGGAAGCAGCCGAGGACTTCACCGGACAACTTCCGCCACACACGCTGTTGCGCAGAATCGGCTATCGCCTCAGTCAGCTATCACTAACGGAAAAAATCAAATTCAACCTCAGGAGAAAAGCAAAAGAAGCAGAAGACGAGGACGATGACGAATAGGATAATAACTTTCCACATTCTGCTTGCCGCGCAGTTCGCCCTGGTCGCGGCAAGCATGGTTGTAAATGTCAAGATAGGCTTGTTCTCAATGGCACTCATCTTGCTGTCCACCACCATTTGCCTTGTACAGCTCAGCAATGACGAACGTACCGACTGGCGGTCCGGTCAGAACACAATGACCTGGCTCTTTACCGCCTGGCTGCTGTTCTACCTACTGGAAATAATGAATCCCAACAATGTGATGGAAGCATGGAACATCAACCTCACTCCCTATGCCCTCACCCCTCTGATATGCGCCTTCGTCATACCGATAGTGATACGTACCAAGAAAGATGTCGAACTGCTGCTGATAATATGGTCTGTATTCGTCATCATCTTCACCCTTAAAGGCTACTGGCAGAAAAACCACGGTTTCAGTTCCAAAGACCTCTACTTCCTTCATGTCCTGGGCGGCGCCCGGACACACATTATCTGGTCGGGCATCCGCTACTTCTCCTGTTTCTCGGACGCGGCAAACTATGGCGTGCACTCTGCCATGGCAGGCGTCACCTTTGCCATTGCAGGCTTCTTTGTCGACTCAAAATGGAAGCGCATTTACTTTCTCTTCATCGCCTTCTGCGGCATCTACGGAATGGGAATCTCCGGGACACGCTCCGCCATGGGAGTCCTCATGGGCGGCATGCTGATGATTACCATCATAGCCAAGAACTGGAAAGCACTCCTGGCCGGCATATGCATATCCATCGGAGTCTTTGTCTTTTTCTATTACACCAATATCGGAAGCGGCAACCAATATATCCACAAGATGCGCTCTTCCTTCCACCCTACCGAAGACGCCTCTTACATGGTGCGCGTCGAAAACCGGCAAAGAATGAAGGAGCTGATGGCTAAGAAACCCATCGGCTACGGCATCGGACTCTCCAAGGCAGGCAACTTCAACTCCAAAGAACAAATGCCCTACCCACCCGACTCATGGCTGGTCAGCGTATGGGTGGAAACGGGAATCGTCGGGCTGATTCTCTATCTCGGCATACACGGCATCCTTTTCGCCTGGTGCTCATGGATATTGATGTTCAAGGTACGCAACAAAAATCTGCGAGGGCTCGTAGCGGCATGGCTCTGCATGGACGCAGGCTACTTCATAGCCGCCTATGTCAACGACGTAATGCAGTATCCCAACCCATTGACCGTATATATAGGCTTTGCCCTCTGCTTTGCCGCCCCGCATATCGACAAGCAATTACTAGTATCCATCCAAGAAAACAACGAACAAGAATGACAAACAACACACCGGACATATCCTTTATCACTATCTGCTACAACGGCTTTAAGGACACCTGCGAACTGATAGAATCCTTGCAAGACAAGATACACTCCGTAAGCTACGAAATCATTGTGGTAGACAACGCCTCCCGCGAAGATGAAGCAGCCCGGATAGGCCAACTATACCCTTCCGTCGTCGCCATCCGCAGCAACGAGAACCGCGGTTTCTCCGGCGGCAACAACATCGGCATCCGCGCGGCAAAAGGGAAATACCTGTTCTTCATCAACAACGACACCTACATCGAGTCAGACCATATCGCCTGCCTGATAGAACGCCTCGAAAGCCGTCCCGAAATAGGCGGCGTATCACCTAAGATACGTTTCGCCTTTCCACCGCAACACATACAGTTTGCCGGATTCACCCCATTGTCACGCATCACGTTACGCAACCATATGCTCGGTTTCGATTGTCCGGACGACGGCACATTCGACACACCCCACCCCACCCCCTACCTGCACGGCGCAGCCATGATGCTCAAGCGGGAAGTGATAGAAAAAGCGGGAATGATGCCGGAAATATTCTTCCTCTATTACGAAGAACTGGACTGGAGCACCAGCATGACACGTGCCGGCTACGAGCTGTGGTACGACCCTCGCTGCACCGTCTTCCATAAAGAAAGCCAAAGCACCGGGCAACTCAGCAAACTGCGCACCTACTACCTGACACGCAACCGCCTGTTCTACGCCCGCCGCAACCTGAAAGGATTCGACCGCATCGCCGCCGTCCTCTACCAAAGCACCATAGCTGCCACCAAGAACATCCTGACCTGTACATTCAAAGGACGTTTCGACCTCGCCGCAGCCGTATTCTACGGAGTAAATACCGGGCTGCTCTCCTCCTCGTCCGAGAAAAACACAGTAACTCCCTAAAATCCGAATACTATGATTATCATCGACTGGATACTCTTTACACTCCTTGCGCTTTGCGTCTGCTACCTGTTGCTGTATGCCATCGCATCGAAGTTCTACCGGACTCCCCGCTTCCCGGAAGCCCGCACACTCCGGCGCTTCATCGTGTTCTTCCCCGCTTACAAGGAAGACCGGGTGATTGCCTCTTCCGTACGCAGCTTCCTGCAACAGGACTATCCGCGGGAACTGTTTGACATCATCGTCATCTCCGACCAGATGCAGCCTGCCACCAACGAAGACTTGCGTTCCCTGCCCATCCGCCTATTGACAGCCAACTACAAGGACAGTTCCAAAGCCAAAGCATTGACAATGGCAGTAGATTCCATCAGTGACGAACACTATGACATAGTGGTCATCATGGATGCCGACAACCTGACTTCCCCGGATTTTCTCGCCGAAGTGAACCGTGCTTTCGACAGTGGAATAAAATCCGTACAGGCTCATCGCACCGGCAAAAACCTGAACACTGACATCTCTATTCTCGACGGTATCAGCGAAGAAATCAATAACGGGATTTTCCGCAGCGGACACAACGCCCTCGGACTTTCCGCCGCCCTGTCCGGTTCGGGAATGGCTTTTGAAGCCGACTGGTTCCGGCAGAACGTGCGGCTTCTCGAAACAGCAGGCGAAGACAAAGAACTCGAAGTGCTGCTTCTGCAACAGCGCATCCACACCGTCTACCTGCCGCAAATTCCCATATACGACGAAAAAACGCAGAAAGAGGAAGCCATCAGCAACCAACGGAAACGCTGGATAGCCGCACAGTTCGGTATTCTCCGCAGCTCGCTCCTCAGCCTGCCCAAAGCGATAGGCCAAGGCAACCCGGACTATTGCGACAAGATACTCCAATGGATGCTTCCCCCGCGACTGATACAACTGGCGGGTGTCTTCGGTCTGACACTTGTCATCACGATTATCGGCATATGGCTAAGCCTGCAAGGCACTGCTACCGGACACGAATGGACGATAGCAGTCAAATGGTGGATACTCTCCGCCGCCCAAATAGCAGCAATGACACTCCCCATACCGGGACATTTGTTCAACAAGCAACTGGGCAAAGCCGTATTACGAATCCCCATGCTGGCATTGACCACCATCGGCAATCTGTTCAAACTGAAGGGAGCCTATAAAAAGTTTATCCATACAGAGCACGGAGAATAAATCAAAAAAAGAACAATTCCTTAAACGAAAAGAATATGAGAATAGCCATCGAAGCCCAGCGTATCTTCCGCCCCAACAAGCATGGGATGGATTTCGTCGCTCTTGAAACGATTCGGGAGTTACAGAAAATGGACCATGAGAACGAATACTTCATCTTTGTCAGTCCCGGCGAAGACAGATGCCTTAAAAGTTCGGACAACGTGCATATCATCGAATTGAAATGCCCCACCTATCCGCTTTGGGAACAAGTGGCGCTCCCCCGTGCGGTAAAACGCGTCAAGCCCGATTTGCTACATTGCACAAGCAACACCGCCCCCCTGCACTGCCCCGTGCCTCTCGTACTGACATTGCATGACATAATCTATCTGGAAAAACGCCAATCGTCCAGCCTGTCATGGTATCAGGAAATGGGGTGGCATTATCGCCGTCTCGTCGTTCCGCGCATCCTGCCGAAATGCGAAAAGATTATCACCGTCTCCCAGTTCGAGCGGAAGCGTATTCTCGAAGCCCTGCACCTGCCCGACGAACAACTGGTAGCCGTGTACAACGGATTCAACAGTCACTTCCACCTGCAACCCAAAGCTCCGGAGATTACGCGGAAGTATATCGACGCAGACGATTACCTGTTCTTCCTGGGAAATACAGACCCCAAAAAGAACACTCCGAGAGTGCTGAAAGCATACAGCGATTATCTGAAAAAATCAACTAAGAAATTGCCGTTACTTATCGCCGACCTCAAAGAAGACGCTATCGACCGGATACTGGAAGACGAGAAAATCACGGAAATAAAAAGTTCGCTCCGCTTCCCCGGATATATTGCGAATACTGACCTTGCGGCACTTTATGGGGGTGCATTCGCATTCCTGTATCCTTCGCTTCGCGAAAGTTTCGGCATCCCGATGCTCGAAGCGATGGCTTGCGGAACGCCCATCATCGCAGGGAATACTTCCGCCATGCCCGAAATAGCAGGCGAAGGCGCTTTGCTGGCAGACCCTTTCAACGTGGAAGATATTACAGACAAGATACTGCAACTCGAAGAAGACGAAGCGTTCTATCAGCAGCAAGTGGAATACGGGCTCAACCGCAGCCGGATGTTCTCTTGGCGGAATACGGCGGAATCGTTGCTAAAGATATACAAAGAGTTCTCCGAATAGAGCTAATTTTATATTATTATTTAGGCACGGATTACGCAGATTACACGGTTAAGATAATTAATAAGCCGCATAGTCCACATAATCCGCGCCTACATATAAAAAAGACTTGCAACCAAGTACATATACTTGTCGCAAGTCTTGCCTTTGATACTATTACATTTCTGAATAAACCGCCTTCACCTCAAAGCACGGGCAAGCCTTCACCCACTCTTCCGGCTCGATTTCTCCGTTTCCGTTCAAATCCGGACTCAAGTCACGATGCCCGCAAATGCGGCAACCGGGATAATCACGCAGCAGCGTGAGAATAAGCACGTGCATTGAATGAATCTGCCACTCCGTGCGGGTATCGGCAGGACGACCGTGGCAATCGAGTCCGCCCTCATAGCAGATACCTATACTGTTCAAGTTGTGTCCCTTTGCATGCGCACCAACCCGTTCGATGGCACGAGTCGTTTTTATGTCCCCATTTTTGCGAATATAGAAATGATACCCCACACCGTTGAAACCACGTCGCCGATGGCACACTTCCAAATCATCTTCCGTGAAATCCCTGTCCGCCCTGGTGGCGGAACAGTGGATTACAATCAAGTCAATCTTCCTCATCGACCCGTCCTTTCACTCTTTTTGCCCTTTCTCTTTCTGCGAAAGAAGAACAGGACTTCCAATACAATATCTAAGATTCTGTCAATCATTTCTTTGCATTTTATAGATTATTTTATTGATATGAAGACGGAAAGCCGTGCACTAACCTTCCGTCGGGAAATAGCTGTAAGCCGGAGATACGATTAGGCTGCCGGGTCCGGGTCGGGAGTCTCTCCGCCGTCACCGCCTTCTCCTTCGCCGGAACCACCGGAACCGCCACTTCCGTTCCCGCCGGACGCGGATTTCTTATCCGAGAGCAGCTCAAAGGTCATATTATTCTCCCCGCCACGAGTGGTCGCCGTGCTGTCGTTGGCAAGACGCAAGGAATTATCGACTTTGAAACGAAGATTGACACGGGTGATATTCTTCACGGTGCAATCCTTTTCCACCTCTACACCGGGACAAGTCAGCGTAGTATAAAAGATACCCAGCCCTTCGACTTTCACCTTATTGCCCGCCACAAGGACTTTCTTCATCGCACGGACAAAGGACTTCATGACGTGCGACACGTCTTCTACCGAAAGTGCTCCGATAGACTCGATTTCACACGCCAAAGATTCAATGGAATAGATTTTCGCTTCCCCGGACTTGGGTTTGAGAGCGTACACCATCGGCGACTCGTCATCACCGATTCGTTTTCTGCGCTTGTAGCGCACTACTGTAACTGTTGCCATACTTAAAAGATTGTTTCTACGAAAGGAAGGACATTCTCCCTTTCTGATGGTGAAACAAAGGTACGGCAACACACCGGCAGCCTGACGGGTTACATCGGGCTACGCAGGATTAAGAGGGAATAAAGAGGAATAAAAACAAGCATTGCTATCTTTGTGAATGCCCAAGATACAAAAATGGCAGCATGATTCCGAATCTCATGCCGCCATTCCTGTAAGTGCTTATCATCAGATATTTTCAATTTCTTCTACGGAAAGTCCGGAAGCCTGAGAGATAGTATCGGTGGAAACTCCTAATTTCTTAAGGTTACGGGCTATTTCCCAGCTCTTTTCCTTCATACCCTTCTCCATACCTTCTTCCATCCCTCTCTCCAGTCCTTTTCGCCAGCCTTTTTCTTCCGCGAACGAGATGGTAGCCAGTTGGTCACGAAACACTTTGATACTCTCATCGTATTTCATGCGCTCTTCTTTAGTCAGGGAAGCAATGTCCACAATCTTCTCCAACTTCTCGAAGACAGATTTTCGTGCCTTGAAAGGCATTCTTTTCAATGTGTCCATATTCTTCAATACATAAATCCAACGTTCAAAATCAGTTTCACATTCCGATTCCTCTTTGTGAAAAGAAGGAAGCTCGATAAAGATAAAACGTAACTTATCCGAAAATGTTTCATGCGTATCACGGTCGGCCAACACCACGTCCGTCCGAAGTTTGTGCGGAGCGTCTGCCAGACAGAAGTTCAGGAAAAACACGCCATACACCGCTTTCAAGTCAAACTGCCAATGAGCGCCCCGCTCTCCTTGCCGGGCAACAGTATGCGATAAATAAAAAAGAGCCCGCTCCTTAAAATTCGTCTGCTGCTTGTTCTGCATCTCCACAATAAACTGTTCACCACTCTCTGTCGTACAATAAATATCGTAAATAACTCCGCGGTCGCCCATGTATTCAGGAAGTAACTCCTTATCCAAAAAAGTGATATCCGTGATACTCTTCTCGTTTACAAGCAGGCCGTTCAAGAAATCAATCAGCAAGTCTTTCGTAATTTCCTGCCCGAATATCTTTTTAAAACCTACGTCCGTAAACGGATTGATAAATTTTCCCATTTTCTTTGTTTTACGTTTGTATAGACCGAGATGTATCCGGTCTATACAAAGATACTATATTTTTCATAGTGAGCGGTTTCTTTTCCTTTTTTTAACGTCCCCCCATTCCTTTTCAATCTTCCCTAATGTTTTCAATTTCCCTCAAATGAGATTACCCAAAACTTGCACAACTCAGTAAAAATGCGTAACTTTATAGCTAGTAAAAACAAACTCAACCACCCTATCAATGAAAGCAAAATCCGACAATCTTCCCGAACAGGAAGAAGAAAAAGCATTCCAATACCGCAGCTACGGAAAAGGCGAGCTTGCCGCATTATATCTCCCCTACATCAAGCAACAGAGCGCAGTAGCCCGGTTCAACGAATGGATAGACGCTGCACCAGGACTGAAAGAGCGTCTGCTCGCCACCGGCATGAATCCCCGAAGCAGACGCTACACTCCCGCACAGGTACGGCTCATCGTGGAAGTGCTCGAAGAACCGTAGATAGTGATTAACGGGGTAGCGATTAGTGATCACTCCTCCGTTAATCACTAATCAAACAGTTCTTTTTCCGGTAGCCAGCAGGAAGTGTCGAAGACGGTATTCCGGGTACGCTGGTCGATGGGCACGGCAGGATCGTGGGATTCTTCACAGGGGAGATACCGCCCACTGACGGGGTCGTAGACGAAAGTAGCCACACCACCTACGCCGAGATGTTTGAATTTCACTTTATCCACATATACGCGGGTGATACCGATTTCCTTGTCACGCTCTACCACAATTCCGTAATCAGCCTTGTTGTAAAAATCTGCGGAGCCGTTAATGTCGTACATTTCCACACGCGGGGTGGCATTCGTCACAGGATTGCGGTTCATCTTGCGCGGGTGGGCGACAACTATCAGCAGGCAATTATATTGAGTGGCAAATTCCGTGAATTTATTCAATAAGTTGGAGAGATACTGCGTTTCCGACTGTCCCGGTTTGGGGTCATGGTCGAAGCGGTTGAGAGGGTCAAAGACGAAGATGCGGCAGCCACGGCGGACGACGAGTTCACGAGCTTTGGCAAGCACGCGGTCGGGGCTGACGTCACCTTTGAGGGAAATGTGCGATACGTTTTCCGCCAGAAACTCTTCGGAGCGTGCCAGAAGAGCGTCCGTCATGCCGCAGTTGTTCTGAAAGCGATGACCGGTAAGTTTTTCAATCAGTTTGCGGAGATGATAGACGATGGGGACATTCTCCGGACTGAAAAACCCAATCTTCCATTGATGCCGCAGGCAGAGGCGCAGCACCAGTTCGTCCACCCATTCTGATTTTCCCGCACCGGGGATGCCGGTCACAATGACGATGCGGCGACGCTCGTAAGTACAAATTTTATCCATTTCTTCCCAACCGGTCTCCGCACCGGGACCGAAACCGTTGTCGAACAAGGCACGCAAGTCGCTGTGCAGGTCGGCAGCGGTAAAAATGCCTTCCAGCGGGACTTCCGCCGCTTGCTCGATGGCGATGCGGAGACTTTCAATACCATATTTACAGAGATGCTCGTTGGCATCCTTGCACTCCGGGCCGTAAGTGACGATACGGCAACGTTCGGCTCCCATGCGGTTGACAAGCTCGTCGCGCAGGCGGATTCCGGGGGAATCGGTGTCTACGGCAATGATGATTTCTTTCAAGTCCTCGAAGTGAGTTTCCATGAAACGGTCGAGCCACGAGAGATTGGAGTTGGCGCCGGCAGGAACGGAGATTACACTTTCAAATCCGGCGGCGATGGAAGAAGCGGCATCCAGTTCGCCTTCGTGGATGATGCAGGACGTTTGTCCTACGACGGAGTCGATATTGTAAGGAATCAGTTCGGCTCCCTGCACCATTTTGAAATGCTTCTTGCCACTGCGGAATTTCGTGTTTACGAGTTGCCCGCCATCGAAGTAGTTGAAGCAGACGCAACGCTCCTTCGTGCTGGACTGCGGCATAAATTCTTCCTGCTCCGTGATGCGCAGCGCGGCAATGACGGACTGCGGGATGCAGCGCGTCTCGACCAGCCAACGTTCCGTGGCTTCGGAAAGCGTTGTCTTCGAAGCGTCGAACACCGGACGCTGAAAATGCTGCGGAACGGCTGCCGCACGACGCTGGCGGGCTGCCCGACGCTCCGCCTTCTCACGCTCCTCATTATCGTCGGGGACGTAGAAATCGGCTCCGCAATGATAACAGTGGCAATGCCCGGTGTCGATATTGACACGCAGCGAACGGTCGCGCTTGTTATGCCTCGTCGGGAGACATTGGTTACAGATTGTTTTGATAACTCCACTCGTGCGATGACGTACATCGACTTGGTAACTGGCAAAATTTCTCATAATTTCTATTTTGTTTTTCAGATTATTTCATTTTTCAGATTATTTCATTTTCCACACGGTATAAAAGCAAATTCCATCCGGTACGAGCAACAGACGGGCATCGGAACGAGCGTTCGTAAGCGCCGGACCGGTTTCCATTCAAGCGCGGGATGAGTACCTGCCGGACGTGGGCAGAGCAATCTCCGGACGTGGGCTGAAAGCCATCAGTCCCCCGTCCGGAGATTGATGAAAGCCGGACTCAATGCAGCCATCTCCTGCCCACGTCGTCCCACACTGCCGAACCGTCCGGTCGCGGTGGCGCATCGTCCGGGATGAGATGTCCCAGATACGTCCGCCGCTTGCCGACTATGCTCTCAAAACGGTTCGCGCTCCCGATGTCCCGTTCTCTGAGTTCCTGTAGCAACGCTTCGCGCAACTTGACGCAAGTGGGTGAACCTGCAGCGATATAATTGGAAAAATACCGTTTCACATCATCAAAGAAAAGCAACTCTTTCTCCTTCCCGTAAAGCCGTATATGAGCTTTGAACAGCTTGAGAATCTGCTTCTGGCGGTCGAGGAAGAGCCGCCCCAGTCCGGAACGCTGCCCTGCCAGCTCCATATAGAGCCGCGAATCGGCAAGACTGTCCACCAGCACTTCCCATGACACCACAGGCTGCAACGGGCGTTGCCCCTCTTCGTCCACCGAACGAATCCGCACCCCGCCCGTCACCGCAACCGGGACAGCAGCGGCAACGGCAGCAACCGCCACCGCTTCCGGTGCGCCGGTATTCCTGCTGTTGTTTTCAACAGAAGGAATACTTCTCTTCTCCTCTACTCTCTTCTCTTGGGTTTCGTTGGGTTTTTGCCCCTTGCTGGCGGGCGTTTCAGCGCTTTTGACAGGCTTCCGCGGACGACCGCCTTTTTTTGCCGTTTTCGGTGTCCGCCCGCCACTTCTCCTCAAGCCTATGCATCACCCTGTCCAGATAGGGAGCGCGGAACGTCTGCCGCTCCTCGTCCACCTCAAAAAGATTGTAACCACGGAGCACATGCTCTGTCATTTCCAAATCCAAATCGTAGCGACGGGCAAAAGCTTTCAGTTGAAGCGGCTTGCAAGACGCCTCATAATTGTCCTTCGTGCGCAGATGCAGCAGTAACATCACGTAAATCCCGATAGCTTCCGCAGCATCCAGCTCCAACATCATGCCGGCGATATTGTCGTCGTTCAATAAATTCACTTCCAAGTTAAAATACTGGTCTTTCTTCATTCTTTTTTCCCGTTTAAAAAAATATTCGACAAAATCTCACCTGTTCCGGTGGGGTAACTTCGTGAGCACAAAGGTCTTTTAAATGTATGACATACACTTCTTCAGAAATGAATAGAGTGCTATAAAAACTTTTAAAGACCTTTGCATCAACAATTTAATAACCCCAAAAAAGATGAATAAACAACCAAAACTCCTCAATGAGGACGAAGTAATGCGACAGAAACTAGAAAAATGCATCCATGCCACTTTCGGCCGTTTTATTTGCTACGTACGTACTATCTCTCCACTGTCTCACGAGGAAATGCAAGAACTAAGCTCCATCACTTCCGGCACGGCATGGCGGATGGAAAAATCGCGCAACTACAAGATTCTATCGTATGCACAGGCATTCTACGTACATCTCAGAGCACTGAAATGCGAGTTTCATATCCAAAACCTCCGCCGGGCAACCACGCAGGCATTGGAAGAAGGAAAATGCCTTGTCATATCCGTCATAGACAAGGACGAGATAAATAATTACGACAAGAATGCCATTCTTTTCGCACAGGCGCCCACCGACGAAGAACTGGAAAGACGCCGGAAAGCCAGAAAAGCCCTACTAAAGAGAAATGCGAAATTTGGTAAGAACAAAAAGAATAACAAGACAGAGAAGAAACCTGCCGACAAAAAGAAGATAAAAAAAAGATAAAGTTTCTCATAAGTTTTATTACCTTTGTGGCACAGCTAAGCTGAACAACAAATGTATAGAAATGAATGACAGCGAAGAAACAAACAGTTCGACGATAAAAGCACTTATTGTTTTCAGAGAAGATGGGGACACAGACAATCTGTTCGTCCCCATCTTGTGCGATGCCATCAGGATGACGGGTATCAACGTGCGATGTTCCACACAAGAGTTTTGGGAGTCGGATACGGCGTATGACATCATCCATTTCCAGTGGCCCGAAGAAGTAGTGGGCTGGACTTGTGACAATCCCGACATCATCTGCCGGCTGGAAGAACGGATTCGTTTCTTCCGCTCGCGAGGGGCACATTTCATTTATACACGCCACAATGTACGCCCGCACTATGCCAACGATGTCATCAGCCGGGCGTATGACATCATCGAGTCGCAAAGCGATGTCGTGGTGCATATGGGGCGTTTCAGCCGCGACGAATTTGCCGCCAGGCATCCCGGCAGCCGGAATGTCGTGATTCCGCACCATATTTACCAATATACCTATCAGGAGAATATCAGCGTAGAGCGTGCACGCCAGTATCTCAAGATTCCGCAGGAAGCGTTCATCGTCACCGCTTTCGGCAAATTCCGCAACCGTGAAGAAATACGCATGATGCTCGGAGCATTCCGCGCGTGGGACCAGCCGGACAAGTTACTGCTCGCCCCCAGGCTTTATCCTTTCTCAAGACGCAACGACTATGGTGGCAATTTCCTCAAACGATGGACTTCACGTGCCGGATATTATCTGCTCATGCCGCTGCTCAACCGCTGGATGAGGCTGGAAGCCGGAGCCAACGATGAACTGGTGGACAGTTGCGACCTACCTTATTATATGGCTGCCTCGGATGTGATATTCATCCAACGAAAAGATATATTAAACTCAGGCAATGTCCCTCTTGCCTTCTTTTACCACAAAGTGGTGGTGGGGCCCGCTGTGGGAAATATCGGCGAGATACTCTCCGAAACCGGTAACCCGACATTCGACCCCGATGATAAAACGGACATTGTCCGGGCACTCAAATCCGCCCGCCGGCTTGCATTACAAGAGAAGGGAGAAGCAAATTATGACTACGCCATGGAGAACATGAATGTCCGGAAAGTGGGAAAGGAATACGCGCAAACTTATAAAGACGCAGTAAATGGCTAACAACATCAAGCGGCAGCTATTTTCGGGCGTCTTCTACACCGCGCTTGCCAAATACAGCGGTGTCGTCATCTCCCTCGTAGTAGCGGGAATACTGGCACGCCTGCTCTCGCCGGACGACTTCGGAGTAGTAGCTATCGCCTCTGTCATCATCGCTTTTTTCAACCTGCTCACGGACATGGGCGTATCGCCCGCCATCATACAGAACAAGTCGCTGACCAAAGGCGAACTGTCGGACATTTTCTCATTCACCGTGTGGACGGGCATCGGCATCAGCGCGCTGTTCTTCGCCGCGTCCTGGCCCATCGCCCACTATTACGAGAGCGACATCTTGCGGACATTGTGCCAACTGCTCTCCGTCAACCTGTTTTTCGCTTCCGCCACCATCGTGCCCGGAGCGCTGTTCTACCGCAACAAGGAGTTCAAATTTATCGCTGTCCGCAGCTTCGTCATACAAATATCCGGCGGTGCCGCCGCCGTGACCGCCGCCCTCTGCGGAGCGGGACTGTACGCGCTGATTATCACCCCGATACTATCCAGCATACTGATATTCGTCATCTCCTTCCAGCGCTATCCGCAACGCCTGCGCTTCACGCTGGGACTGACGGCACTACGGAAGATTTTTTCCTATTCCGCCTACCAGTTCCTGTTCAACGTCATCAATTATTTCAGCCGCAACCTTGACAAACTGCTGATTGGCAAGTATATGAGCATGTCCGACCTCGGATATTACGAAAAATCCTACCGCCTGATGATGCTTCCCCTGCAAAACATCACGCAGGTCATCACCCCGGTGATGCATCCCATCTTCAGTGATTTACAAGATGATAAAGAAAAGCTGGCTACTTCCTACGAACGTATCGTCCGCTTCCTCGCCTTTATCGGACTGCCGCTGAGCGTACTTCTTTTCTTTACAGCGGAAGAAGTGACGCTGATTATCTTCGGCAGTCAATGGCTGCCGTCCGTACCCGTATTCCGGATACTGGCGCTTTCGGTGGGCATACAGATTATCCTTTCTTCGTCGGGCTCCATCTTCCAGGCGGCAGGCGACACGCGGAGCCTGTTCGTCTGCGGGTTGTTTTCGTCTACGCTCAACGTGGCGGGAATGTTGCTCGGCATTTTCTATTTCGGCACGCTCACGGCAGTGGCAAGCTGCATCGTGGTGACGTTCACCGTCAACTTCGTGCAATGCTACCGGCAGATGTACCGAGTGACCTTCCGGCGGAGCTTCCGGCTGCTCATACGTCAGCTTATTTCTCCGTTCGCGGTCAGCGGTTTGATAGCGATGGCACTCGTGCCCATGCAATGCACGATGGAAGGTATGAACTTTTTTGTGACAATTATTGCCAAAGGTACAATTAGTTTTATTATCTTTGGTGGATATATACAAGCTACGCACGAATTTGATATCATCGAAAAAGTACGGAGCATGGTAAAACAGAGAAATAAAAGAACAGAATAAACGATATTATAGAAACAGAAAAAACCGATGAAAGCCTTGTTCCTTATTTTCCACGGCTTCGACAAAGCCAATGGAATCAGTAAGAAAATACACTACCAGGTGAAAGCCCTCAGAAAATGTGGAGTGGACGCACGCCTGTGTTATTACGATATTACTCCCCATGGCGAACACCGTCTGATGGTGGACGACGAGGTCATTGCCGATTTTGGGACAGGAACTACGGCAAAGATGTGGAAGCGTATCTACTACGCCCCTATCATTGAGTATGCGCGCCACGAAAAAATAGAACTGGTATATATACGTTCGCACCACAACGCCAACCCGTTCACCCTGAAGATGGTGAAACGCCTGAAAAAGACCGGAGCCAAAGTAGTAATGGAAATACCGACTTATCCGTACGACCAGGAATATATCACGCGTTCCATGAAGTTTTCCCTGTTTATCGACCGCTGTTTCCGCCACCGGCTCGCCAAGAGACTGGACGGCATCGTCACCTTCTCCAACGCTGAAACGATTTTCGGCGGACGGACTATACGTATTTCCAACGGAATAGACTTCGACGCCATCCCGATGAAGCACAGCCAAAATGCGACGACCGATGAGCTGCATCTTATCGGTGTAGCGGAAGTGCATTACTGGCATGGATTTGACCGGCTGGTGAACGGACTGGCGGAGTATTACCGTACAAATCCCGACTATAAGGTGTATTTCCACATTGTAGGACCCATGGCCGGTGAACGCGAACGAGAAGCAATCCTGCCTGTCATCCGTGACAATCATCTGGAGCCTTATGTCATTCTGCACGGACCTCTGCACAGCGAGGAACTGGACGCGCAATTTGAAAAGGCTGACTTTGCCATCGGTAGCCTGGGACGCCACCGAAGCGGTATCACGCATATCAAGACACTGAAAAACCGCGAATATGCCGCCCGCGGATTTGCCTTCACGTATTCGGAAACGGATGAGGATTTCGACGCTATGGCGTATGTATGGAAAGCCCCTGCGGACGAATCGCCGATAGACATCCCGAAGCTGATTGAGTTTCAACGCTCGCTTTCCATGACTCCGGCCGAGATTCGCGAATCAGCCCGCCCGCTATCATGGAAAGCGCAAATGCAGAAAGTGATTAATGAAATCGGATTCGGGTAACAAACACCCTGTCATTCTGAAACAAATTACAAACAATAGCTGATGAACAAGAAGATAAAAATAGCCTACTGCATCCCCTCACTCTATTACCCCAGCGGCATGGAGAGGGTATTGACGTTGAAAGCAAATTATTTTGCGGAACATTTCGGCTACGAGATACATATTATCCTGACTGACGGAAAAGACAAGGAACCGTATTACAAATTATATCCGTCCATTACTCTCCACCAACTCGATATCAATTATGACGAGATGTACGGCCGCAGCCTGTGGAAGCGAATCTCCGGCTACTGGAACAAGCAGCAATTATTCATGAAACGGCTGAACGACTGTTTGTGCGAAATCCGTCCGGACATCACCATCTCACTTCTCCGGCGGGACATCAACTTTATCAATAAGATGAAGGACGGCAGCATCAAACTCGGGGAAATCCACTTCAACAAGTCCAATTACCGTGAGTTCAGCGATAACCGTCTCCCGGCTTTCGTACAGCACTGCGTGAAGAAGTACTGGATGTGGCAGCTTATCCGACAGGTGCGGCAACTGAAACGCTTCGTGGTATTGAGCTATGAAGACGCCGCGGAATGGACGAAACTGAAAAATGTAGCGGTGATATACAACCCGCTTCCTTTTTTCCCCGAACGGCAGTCCGACGGGTCGTCCAAGCAGGTGATTGCCGCAGGAAGGTATATGCCGCAAAAAGGGTTCGACCGGCTGATTGACGCCTGGAGCATCGTCAACATGCAGCATCCGGACTGGGTTCTGCGTATCTACGGTGACGGTATGCGACAGCAACTGCAACAGCAAATCGACAGGTTGGGAATCGCTTCCAGTTGTATTCTGGAACACAGTACGCCCGATATTGACGAAAAATATTGCGAAAGCTCCATATTTGCCCTTTCATCACGCTACGAAGGGTTTGGCATGGTGATTATCGAAGCGATGGCGTGCGGCATACCACCCGTTTCTTTTGCTTGTCCGTGCGGTCCGCGGGATATTATCGACGATGGGAAAAACGGTCTGTTGGTGGAAAACGGGAATATTGAGATGTTGGCCGGCAAGATATGTTATCTGATAGAAAATGATGAAATACGCCGGAAGATGGGGCAGCAGGCACGCATCGACGTGGAGCGCTTCAAGATTGAACAAATCGCCGGACAATGGAAGGAGTTATTTGAGAGTCTCGTTTAGGCTGTCGGGAAGTCTTATTTAAAAGGAATTGCTTATGAAATGGTATGCCAAATATTTACAGGTTTACGAGAAGCCGTTCGCTTCGGCACCGGCGGAAGTAGTAAGCGGCGTGAAGGAGAAGTTGCGGCAGTTAACGGAAAACAGCCAGCCATTGGCTTCGGTCATTCTCATTTGTCATAATGAGGAGACGCGTCTGCTGAGTTGCCTGTGGTCGCTTTGCGACAATGAATGTGATTTTCCGATAGAAATACTGGCTGTCAACAATAATTCGACAGACCGCACGGAAGAGGTGATGCGGCAACTGGGCGTCACGTATTTCAACGAGACGAAGAAAGGCCCCGGACACGCCCGCCAATGCGGACTCGACCGGGCAAAAGGGAAGTATCATATCTGCATTGACACCGATACGATATATCCGCCCCGTTACATCGCGACACACATCGGGCAACTGATGAAGCCGGGGGTGGCTTGTACGTTCAGCCTGTGGAGTTTTATTCCCGATGAACGCCATTCCGGCATAGGGCTATGGTGGTATGAGGCTTTGAGGGATATGCATCTGCGCATCCAGGCTATACAGCGTCCGGAGCTTTGCGTACGTGGCATGACGTTCGGGTTCAATACCGAGTTGGGCAGACGGTTCGGGTTCCGGACGGACATCATCCGCGGTGAGGACGGTTCGCTCGCCTTAGCCATGAAGCCTTTCGGCAAACTCGTTTTTATCCGCTCCGGAAAAGCGAGGGTGATGACAGGATACGGGACGCTGAACAATGACGGTTCTCTTTTTAATAGTTTCAAAGTGAGGCTGGTGAAGGCTATCAAAGGGCTGGGCGGCATTTTTACCAAGAAAAGCGAATATAAGGATGAGGACAGCAATCTGATAAAAAACAAACAAGATACACACTAAAAAACAAATACCGTTATGATAACACGTAATCCTTATGACAGAAACGACCTGAAGATAGGCAAGAAAGACAGAGTACTGGAAGTGGGCCCCGGACACAGCCCTACATTCCGCTCGGATGTGCTTGTGGATTTATTTGTAGACACGAATTATCACCGCTGCGGAAATCTGAAGATTTATCCGCATCAGGAGTTTATCAATGCCGACGGTGAGGCTCTGCCTTTCAAGGATAAAGAGTTTGATTACGTCATTTGTAACCAGGTGCTCGAGCACGCGGAAAATCCGGAGAATTTTATCCGCGAGCAGTGCAGGGTCGCCAAGAGGGGGTATATGGAAACTCCCAGTCTGCTGGGGGAATTTCTCTTTCCCAAGAAATCGCACAAATGGATTATTCTCTATCTGGACGGTAAACTGATTCTTTTCGAGAAGTCGAAAATGCCGGGGAATTATGAGAATAATTATGGCGAACTGTTTCTCAATTATCTGCCCTATCAGTCGCTAACCTACAAACTGTTATGGCTCACCGAAGGAGACTTGATGCTGAACCGGTGCGAATGGAAGGATGACTTGGAATTTATCGTCAATCCGACGGACGAGAAATATACTGCTTTCTTCACTAAACCGTGGAGCCGCCAAATGGTGGAACAGATGTATCCGCGCAGAAGCGCGTCGAAAGAGTTCAAGAAAGTAATAGGCGCTTTTTATTATATGATAAAAAATAAAGTAAAAACTAAAACTCATAGACACTCTCCTATCAGTCTGGAAGAGTACATGAGGATTAAAAAACAGAAATAATAAAGATAGATACTATGAACGATACTCTTACTCTCTGTCTCGAATTTATTTTTTGGTTTGCCCTGTTTGTCGTGTTCTACACGTATCTGGGCTACGGAATCGTACTTTATATTCTCGTCAAGCTGAAAGAGCTTTTCGTGAAGCCGGTGAAGCGCTCGCTGCCATCGGCGAACGAGGAACTACCGGAAGTGACGCTTTTCATCACTGCTTTCAACGAGGAAGACGTGGTGGACGAGAAGATGGAGAACAGTCTTGAACTGGATTATCCGGCGGATAAGCTGCACATCGTCTGGGTGACGGACGGCAGTGACGACGGGACGAACGAACGTTTGCAGACTCGTTGGGCAGGAAAGGCGACGGTGTACTTCCAGCCGTTGCGACAGGGAAAAACCGCGGCGATGACGCGCGGAATGACGCTTATAGACACTCCGCTCGTGGTCTTTACGGATGCCAACACGATGGTGAACCGGGAAGCGGTGCGGGAGATTGTGCTTGCTTTTCAGAATCCGAAGGTGGGTTGTGTGGCCGGTGAGAAACGGATTGCTGTGCAGACCAAGGACGGGGCGGCTGCCGGTGGCGAAGGGATTTACTGGAAGTATGAGTCGACGTTGAAGGTGTTGGACGCACGGTTGTACTCGGCTGTGGGGGCTGCAGGAGAGCTGTTTGCCATACGTCGGGAGTTGTTCGAGGCGATGGAGCCGGATACGTTGCTGGATGATTTCATCCTTTCGTTGAGGATTACGATGAAGGGGTATATCATTGCTTATTGTACCAATGCTTATGCTATCGAAAGCGGATCGGCGGATATGCGGGAGGAAGAGAAGCGGAAGGTACGTATTGCTGCGGGCGGTTGGCAGTCTATCTGGCGGTTGCGCCCGTTGCTGAATCCTTTCCGGTACGGGGTGTTGAGTTTTCAATATACGTCGCACCGGGTGCTGCGGTGGTCTGTTACGCCGTTTCTGTTGTTTGCGCTACTGCCGCTTAATGCCGCGATTTTGCTGGCAGGCGGTGCGCCTGTGTTCTATGGTATTCTGCTGGTGTTGCAGGTGCTTTTCTACGGATTGGGATATTGGGGTTATTATCTGTCTACCAAGCAGATAAAGAACAAGCTGCTCTTTATTCCGTATTATTTTCTTTTTATGAATGTCAATGTGTTGAAAGGGATACGTTACCTGAAAAAGAAGAAAGGTAACGGGGCTTGGGAAAAGGCGAAGCGGGCGGAGAAGTAAAGACAAATCATCTAAAAAAAGAAAACAGACATGGACAGAACATTACATGATGCAAATAATGCACAGAGGATACTGAAACTGACGGCGGATACGATGTTGCTGGTCGACCGGAACGGAGTCTGCGTGGATATCGCGCCGTATTGTGACACATGGTTTCTGCAAGAAGATATACTTTTAGGCAAAAATATATTCGAACTTCTGCCGGAATATACCAGGGAGAGGATGATGCCTATCTTTCAGACGGTACTTAGGGAACAAAGGAGTATCAGCAAAAATTTCAAGTTGGCAGTGAGGGGCGAGACGTATTATTTCAAGTGTCTCATGCATCCTTATGACGGGATGGTGCTTTGCCAATATCGGGACATCACGCAAAGAAGCAACGTGAAACGCCAACTGGAACAGGCGAACCGCACGTTGCGGGAGATTCAGAAGGTGGCGCAAATAGGGCAATGGGGATATAACACCAATGAGAATGTTTTTCATTATCTGGGATATACCGGAGTGTTGTGCGAAGAAGCGGTGCGGACGATTTCTTTTGAGAAATACAGGGAGTATATCGTCGAAGAAGATCAAGAGACGTTCATCAACTGGCATCTCAGGAATGTGGAAAAGTTCAATACGGACAGTATCAGTTACCGGGTGAAGGTGGACGGGGAAATTTATTATATGCGTATCCAGACTTACCTACGTGAGGAGCTTCCGGACGGCAGTCTTAATATCGAGGGGTATATCCAGAATATCACGGATATACAACATAGCAGAAATGATATTAATACGCTGACGCACGCCATCAACAATGCGAAGGAGAGTATCTTTGCCGCCAAAGAGGACGGCACGCTTATTTTTGCCAACCGGCGCTTCCTTCACAACCACGGACTTTGCGAGAATGTGGATATCCGCAAACTGAAGATTTATGATATTGCCGCCGACATGCCTACGCAAGATGCTTGGAATGAGCGTTGCAGGAATGCCCTGCATAGCGGAAGCAGCAATTTCATCGCGCATCATCCTTCAAAGATTAACAGGGATATATTGGCATACGAGGGTACAATGTACAACGTCACCAATGATTCGGGTGAGGACAGCTACTGGTCGTTCGCACATGATATTTCCGAACGTATGCGGTATGAGGCACAAATCAAACGGCTGAACCTAATTATGGATACTACCATCAACAATCTTCCTGCGGGAATTGTGGTGAAGGAAGTGAACAACGATTTCCGGTATATCTACCGGAATCGGGAATCGTACAACCGTGACTCGTTCAACGGTACTTCGATTGGTATGAACGACTTCGATTATTATCCGTCCATCGTGGCGGAGAAGAAGCGGCAGGAGGATATCCAGGTGGCCAGCACCGGAAAGGGAATGCACTGGACGGTGGAAGGCAAGGACAGGAACGGAAACCAGATTATCCTCGACAAACGGAAGATAAGGGTGGATGGAGACGAACTCTCCTCGCCTATCATCGTCAGCATCGAATGGGACATCACAGAACTGGAAATGATGAAGCGGGAGCTGATGTCGTCTAAAGAGAAGGCGGAAATGTCCGATAACCTGAAGTCGGCCTTCCTTGCCAATATGAGCCATGAGATACGCACTCCGCTGAATGCGATTGTCGGCTTCTCGCATCTGATCGCCGAGAGCGACGATGCGGAGGAGAGAAAGACGTATTATAATATTGTCAATGCTAATAATGAGCGTCTTCTGCAATTGATTAACGAGATTCTCGATTTGTCGAAGATTGAATCGGGAATCGTTGAGTTTTCTTTCGGGCCTGTCAATCTGCATTATTTATGCAAGGAGGTGCATGATGCGCATATTTTCCGTACTCTACAGGGAGTGAGTCTCGTTTACGAGCCTTCGGACGAGAGTCTGATGATTGAAACGGATAAGAACCGGGTGTTTCAGGTGATTTCGAACCTGATTGGAAATGCGGTGAAGTTTACGAAGGAAGGGAGTATCAGTTATGGTTATGAATTGGTGGACAATCTGATTGTTTTCCATGTGACGGATACGGGTACGGGCATTGAACCGGAAAAGGTGGGACGTGTGTTTGAACGTTTCGCCAAGCTGAATCAGCATGCGCAAGGCACGGGATTGGGATTGTCTATTTGTAAGTCAATCGTTGAACGGCTCGGCGGACAGATTTCTGTCAGTTCGGAGTTTGGAGTGGGGACTACGTTTATGTTTACTTTGCCGTACAAGGACAAGGGGACGGGCACAGGGAAAGAGGAAGTGAATTTGGAAAGTGAAAGTGGCGCGGTAGCGTCAATGGATGGAGAAACGGCTTCAGTGAGTGGGAGTTCTTCTTCGTCAGACGGTGATGCTTCCTCAATAAATGGTGATTCTTCTTCTAGCGAAGCAACGCAAGATTTGGATAATGTCAAACCGGCTTGTATCCTGGTTGCCGAAGATACGGACAGTAACTTCGACTTGCTTGAAGCTATTCTCGGAAAGAAACATCGCCTTATACGTGCGCATGATGGAATGGAAGCGGTTATTATGTATGACGAGGTGAAGCCTGACCTTATTCTGATGGATATAAAAATGCCGAATCTGGATGGTCTGGAAGCTACGAAAATCATTCGCGAACTATCTGCAACTGTTCCTATTATTGCTCAAAGTGCTTTTGCTTACGAACAGGATCGGAAAGCGGCACAAGAAGCCGGATGCAATGATTTTATAGCTAAACCGATAGCGCAGGACAAGCTAAAGGCGATGATTAAGAAATGGTTGTCGACATCATAAGAGTGTAGTGTATCTAATATGCCCCTCTAATATGCAGCCTACATGAGAGACTGTACGACAGACAAATAATATATTAATAACTAATTGCGATATACTATTCAATAAACAACTTATAAGATTAGATGAAAGCCTTTTACAGACTATTTTACTACATATCTATCCTGCTGACCGGCGTCTTGGCAGGCGTAACAATAGCCGGTGCTTTTGCAGGCAGCGCCACACCGGACAGTTTCAAATTTATGCCTTTCATCGGTTTAGGTCTGCCTGTGCTTTTGTTGGCAAACCTGGCTATTGCCATTTATTGGACTGCCCGTTGGCGGTGCTGGGTTTTCATTCCTTTGATTGCTATATTTTGCAACTGGGGATATATCAGTAGTGTGCTCCAGTTTCCTCTTTTCAGCCCGGCTTCGAAGCCGATGGTCAAAATGGGGGCATATACTCCGGGAATACTGACCGTGGCGACCTATAATGTCGATGCTTTCAACCACGAGCATACGGGCTATTCATGCAAAGAAATCGCTGCTTACATGAAGAGCCAGCAAGCGGATATTCTTTGTTTTCAGGAGTTTGGCATTAATAATGAATTTGGTGTTGACAGTCTTTGCGTGGCTCTCTCCGACTGGGCTTACCATTACATACCTTCTTCTCCCGAAGGGGAGCAGTTGTTACAACTGGCTGTATTCAGCCGCTATCCTATCAAAGAGGAGCATCTTATCATCTATCCTGATTCCAAGAATTGCAGTCTTTGGTGTGATATTGAGGTCAACGGGCGAATGATTCGTTTGTTTAATAATCATCTCCAGACTACAGAAGTGAGCCGTAACAAGCGCAAGCTGGAAAAGGAACTCCGCACGGATGATACGCAACGGGCAGAGCGTGCGGCTCTTACTCTAATGGACGGACTGTACGAGAACTTTGAAAAACGTGCCGTCCAAGCTAATATTCTTAACCTGTTGATTTCCGATTCCCCCTATCCTACTCTAGTCTGCGGTGACTTTAACTCCCTGCCTTCGTCTTATGTGTATCACACGGTGAAAGGTGATAAGTTGCAGGATGGGTTCAAGACAAGCGGACATGGGTATATGTACACTTTCAAGTATTTCAAACATCTGCTGAGAATCGACTATATTCTCCATTCACCGGAATTGAAGAGCACGGATTACTTTTCACCGGATTTGAATTATAGCGACCATAATCCGGTGGTGATGAGGGTGAAGATGTAAAAGGATATTGCAATTACATTGTTTAAGAATTGAACAAAAAACATAAAGGCTACTCACCATTACGCGAGCAGCCTTTACTATGTTTATTACAAAAATATTGTTTCTTTATTCAAGAGGTTGGAATGAATCTGGAACGTATTCAAACTTACCCTTACCTATTACTTTATATGCAATAGTGTGTGTGCATTTAGTAATAGAATTATCTTCATAAATTCCGAAATTAATTATATAGTTAAGTTCAGTTCCACTTGGCAAAAGATCTGCATCTGAATGAAGTTTCTCTAATGCCGGAATAAATGCTTCAGGCAAACGTTTCTTCTGCAGATCATCCAACTCACCATCGGACATCGAACCGTATGCTTTCTCACCTGCCAGACAAGAGCTTCTCCACGACGATTTCTTGAAACTGATATTATTCTGGTAGGATGAAGCACCATAATAGAACTCTGCATTTTTATAACCTGTCTGATAATAGTCTTCACCTTTTGTCGGATCATTAGCAACATAGTCAACGATTGCCTGGAAATATTCCGCCACTTCCGGTTGGTTTCTACCCGGTTTCAGTTCAATCGTTACATCTGGGCTATATTTCCATTCACCTTTTGAACGTTTGAATTGGTTAGTTACTACATTGCTTGTTCTAGCCCATACGTTACCTTCACCACATTTATACTCTCCAACTTGAATGAAAGTATCTTTCCCATCATAATATTTGTATGCAACACATTTCAAATCATCTTTTTGTGCATACGGATAGGTTAAAGCCATATAAGTAGGCAAATAGGTATCCGGTTTCGCCGAGGAACTGAAGTTATCGTATTTCAATCCCATACGAATAAAATCCGATTGGCTCAATACGCTGATATCTGTACCTGAATATGCTTCCCAAACTTCGCCATTATACTCATATAGAGAGTTTACTATAGAATATGTATTTTTACCCGGAGTTTTGATTGCCACATTATCAATACGAATAGTAGAAGTTTCACCAGTAACACCATTTCCAACGTATCGGAATGCAATACGTATTTCCTGACCGGCATATGAAGACAAATCGACATCACCTACATTCGCAAGATCACCACTACCTGTTGTTGAAGTAGGGATAGTAAACCGTGAAGTTAAATCATCCGGAGTTGCAGCAGCCAAAGTTTCAGCAGTTACTTCATCCAAATCGGTATAAACCAATACCGATACCCTACCGCCTTCAGTTTTATAATTAGCATACAATGCATCAAAAGTCAGCAGCATGTTTTCTTCAATTGCTATCTTCTTAGAAACTAGATACGCATTTAAGTCCTCATTATGGTTATAGGCAGAAATATTAGCATACAAATTTCCGCCATATGAATAACCTTGCCATTTATTCTTTCCTGCTACAGTGATATTAGTCCATTTACTACTTTCAATATCAACTTTATGCTCCGTACCTTCAAAATCTTCTTTAAAAGCATAACTTATAGCAACCGGCTCACGGTCTGATACATTGTATGACGCATAAACATAAGCGCCCGCTTCTGCATCAGGAACAGCAGCAGCCAGAATCTCCGGCAAATAATCAGAAGCCGGGTGAGATGGAGAGAATATATTAATATCTTCTCCCCAAACTTTCTTATAATCGGCATCTGTCAAAGTGTATAATTCTCCTTTGCTGAATTTTACTACCGCTTCAGACAGGCTGGACTCGCTTCCCTCTTCATTGCAAGTAATCTTTACTACGGATTTATCATCAGCAGTGTACCATTTTGCAGCTATAAAGGCGGGAAGATAATCAATTGAAGTGATTGTTGTAGTAAAGGTCATGGACGTTTTCAGTGCTGCCAGTTCGTCCTCGTGCCCTCTTTCCTTAGCCAAAGCCTTATTTGTTGCATTAGAAGCAATCGTTGCATAATCTTCATTAGTCAACGTATACTCGATTTTCTTCACATCAGTTGGCCTACTAATCTCGTCAAGACCATCGAAGTACTTATCATTATAATCGCACCCTGCCAGCAATATCAATGCCGCCAATGGAATAAATAGATTTTTCTTCATCGTTTTTAATCAATTAAATTTTAAAAGTTAAGTTTAAGTCTGACGCTAAATGTACGACCAAATCCATAGAATACATAAGATGTTTTCCAGTCATGATTACCACCATCTGTTGCATCCGTGATATATTCCTGATTAAACACATTCTCTACATTTCCTGAAATACTCGCGCCAACCTTACCTATCTCAAAACGATAATTAGCATTCAAATCAAATGTACTAGCTGTCGGAATACGCCAAGGTGTTGAGTAATCTTTCACTCCATTAAGCGCTATATCATTAGCATTAAATGACCAGTCTGCATAATTACGTGCATATAAATTCCAATCTACACCGACACGAAGTTGCTTATTTATCTTAAAGATAGTACCTAAAGCAGCAGTCGTTTGAGCAGAACCACCGACCTTGACATCTTTCAAGTTAACTATCATAGACGCATGGTCTTCTGCTTGAATGCCGGAAGCATGAACAATCTCTACATTTCCTTCTGCATTCTTTCCATATTTTGAAACCGGCTGACCGGATGAATCATAGAAATATCCTTTGGCATTACTTGTCCATCGCCAGTTTCCAATCGAAAGCATACCTGTAACATCCAACCAATAAAGAGGTCTGGCTACAAAGTCTAGTTCAATACCTTGATGAAGAGCATCTACACCACTCATGTTCAACCCCATACGGTCTACAAACTTACCATTATCCAGAACTTCGATGCCTTTGGTCATAGTCTTATCCATCCATTTTGTATGATAAATATTCAAATTGGCAGTGAAGTATTTAGAGCGGAAACCATAACCTAATTCTGCTGAGAAAATCTTCTCATTCACAGCATCCGAATTTGTCATGTTACTTGTAGTAGATTGCAAAAAGGCTCCACCAGAGAAGAAAGGAGCACGACTAATAAATCCGATATTACCAAAGACATTATGATGTTCTCCTAGATTATAATTCAAACCACCTTTAGCCGTCCAGCCTATGAAGTTCACTGTTTTTGATTTGGCATGTGCCTTGTCGTAGTAGAAACGGTCGTAACGCCAGTTACCTGTATTCGAAATTGAACCGGCTATAAATGCATTTAGATTGCCTTTATTATATTCAGCCTGTGCAAATGCGCCTTCTGATACAACATAGCCATCATAATCACGATATACAACGTCTCCTACCTGCAACTTCTGGTTAACAAAACTCGGATCAGCCGCAGCAACATTATTAGCTACCAATACGTTCTTTCTGGAAGATGAGTCTACAAAATATTTACCACCGTAAAGGTCAACTAATTCATTGGTATGTGTTCCTTTATAATAACGGACATCAACACCACCATAAAAGTCGATGTTCTCTCCGAATCTAGTTGTATAAGTAGAAAGCAGTCCATACCAATTGTGTTCATTCTTAGACTTGGACATTGCCATCACCGAACCATTTTCACTTGCTTCATTCAAATCATAAATCTCATCATAAGCAAAAGTACCGTCCGATTTACGGAATTTTGTATTCAAAGTACCATATGAGGAACCATACCATGCATTTCTGTCATCAGATGTCAATCCTTGACCTGAATATCCTGCCCCACGACCTATTGATACATAAAGAGCTGTGCTCAAACTGGATTTAGTATCAATTTGCCACAAATGGTTCATTGAGATTTGAGGCTTATTATACTGATTGTATGCAGAAGTCTTACGTTCACCGTTACGCCCAAAACCGTATGACGGGTTGTATTTATACGGACTGTCTCCATTCATATAATTTTTGGCTAATGACTGCCAACTGTCAATAAACAATCCATCATTATTATTACGCTGATTATGCCATTGGGGCGCCGCAAACGCAGTAAAGGATAATTGATGATTATCATTGAAACGCTTTGCTATATTCACAAACCAATTATAACCTTCAAATTCAGTCCCTTGAATATATCCGTCTCCCCAAGTCTTACCGCCTAGTATGGACATCGCCCAACCGGACTTACTCAAGCCTGTGGATACTGTAAAAAGTATTTTATTATATCCGTCATTACCCATAGCATAGGAAACAGAACCACCTTTTTGGGCATCAATTGTCTTGGTTACAATATTGATAGAACCACCGACAGATGGAGCAGAAACTTTTGCTGCACCCAAACCGCGCTGTGTCTGCATTGAACGTGTCACATCTGCCAATCCAGCCCAGTTTGACCAATAGACGCCACCCCATTCCATATCATTCATAGGTACACCATTAATCATCACAGCTATATTTTCTGTCTTAAAGCCGCGCATGTTAATCTTAGAATCACCATATCCACCACCTTGTTTAGTGGCATATACGCCCGGAGTGGATTTCAATATCTCCGGAAACTCTTGCGTTCCTAGTTTTTCTTCAATAAAAACGGGATCAATAGTCGAAACAGCCACAGGAGTCTTACGCGCTACAGCCACTGAAGAAGTAATAGTAACGTCATTCAATGCGATGGCGTCAGGTGTTAATTTCAGAACTCCCAAATCAATAGTGCCGTGTTGAGTTATCTTCTTCCGCAATTCTTTATAACCAAGATACTTAACAATTAAAGTACCATTCTTAGTCATCTTCAGAGTAAAGTAACCATCTACATCAGTCACACTACCTTGAGAAATTCCCTCAACAGTCACAGTAGCGCCAATTAATGGCTCATCTGTATCCGCATCTACCACCTGTCCTTTCACTGTTGTCTGGGCAATAGCCGTAGCTGCAGTACCTACCATTAACATGGTTGCCAACAGGAAATGAATAAAATGTTTTCTCATAAAATTCTCTTTGTTAATTAAGGAAAATCGTTTATTAATTATTGTTTGATTAAGCAAAGGTAATTAATATTATTTAGACCTACGTTACATTCCTGCTACAAAATTTTAAGAGAGATAAACATTTTATTGCGTTAAGGAACAAAAAAGCCCTGCAAGTTCTTGCAGAGCCTTTCATTCTGATTTATAAAGTTTTTATAAACTTCCAATCTATTATCAAATCTTAGTCAGTCATTAGCTTTCTATAACGAACACGTTTCGGCTCTTCATTTCCTAAACGTTTCAATTTATTTTCTTCGTACTCTGAATAAGAGCCTTCAAAGTAGAATACGTTGGAGTCTCCTTCGAAAGCAAGGATGTGTGTACAGATACGGTCGAGGAACCAACGGTCGTGGGAGATAACTACCGCACAACCTGCGAAGTCTTCCAAACCTTCTTCCAGTGCACGCAATGTATTTACGTCGATGTCATTGGTAGGCTCATCGAGCAGCAGTACGTTGCCTTCTTCTTTCAAAGCCATCGCCAGATGCAGACGGTTTCTTTCACCACCGGAAAGGACGCCGCAAAGTTTTTCCTGGTCGCCACCGGAGAAGTTGAAGCGGGAAAGGTAGGCACGGGCATTTACATCACGTCCACCCATACGAATCAATTCATTACCGCCGGAGATGACTTGATAAACGCTCTTGTTCGGGTCGATATCACGGTGTTGCTGGTCTACATAAGCTACTTTCACAGTCTCTCCTACTTCAAATTCGCCTTTGTCTACTGTATCCAAGCCCATAATCAGGCGGAACAAAGTAGTTTTTCCTGCACCATTGGGACCGATTACACCGACAATGCCGTTAGGGGGAAGCATGAAGTTCAAGTCGTCGAAGAGAAGTTTGTCGCCATAGGCTTTGGCTACATGTTTGGCTTCGATTACTTTGTTACCCAGACGAGGACCGTTCGGGATAAATATTTCGAGTTTCTCCTCTTTCTCTTTTACGTCTTCATTCAGCAATTTATCGTAAGAGTTAAGACGGGCTTTACCTTTTGCCTGACGGGCTTTCGGAGCCATACGAACCCATTCAAGCTCGCGTTCCAACGTCTTGCGACGTTTGCTGACTGTTTTCTCTTCCATTTCCATACGTTTGGTTTTCTGTTCCAGCCAGGAAGAGTAGTTGCCTTTCCAGGGAATACCTTCGCCACGGTCGAGTTCGAGAATCCATCCGGCAACGTGGTCGAGGAAATAACGGTCGTGGGTTACGGCAATAACTGTTCCTTCGTATTGTTGCAAGTGTTGCTCCAGCCAGTCAATAGACTCTGCGTCCAGGTGGTTGGTAGGCTCATCGAGCAACAGAATATCGGGTTTCTGCAAGAGTAGACGGCAGAGAGCCACACGGCGACGTTCGCCACCGGAAAGATTGACTACCGGTTGGTCTTCGGGCGGACAGCGAAGGGCATCCATCGCACGTTCCAGTTTACTATCGAGATTCCATGCGTCTGTTGCGTCAATAATATCCTGCAATTCGCCTTGACGGGTAAAGAGGGCATCCATTTTATCCTGATCCTCATAGTACTCGGGCAGGCCGAATTTTTGGTTGATTTCTTCGTATTCTGTAAGTGCGTCAACAATAGGTTGCACGCCTTCCATTACTACTTCTTTTACTGTTTTTGTGTCATCCAGATGAGGTTCCTGTGCCAAGTAACCTACAGAGTATCCGGGAGAGAATACCACTTCGCCCTGATAAGATTTCTCCAAACCTGCGATAATCTTCAATAAAGTAGACTTACCGGAACCGTTCAAACCGATAATCCCGATTTTTGCTCCATAGAAGAAGGACAGGTAAATGTCTTTCAGCACATTCTTATTCGGAGTGAAAGCTTTGCTCACTCCCACCATTGAGAAGATAATTTTTTTATCGTCAGCAGCCATATATTAATAATGTATATTGTTGATAATGGCACAAAGATAAGAAAAATGTTTGAAATCTTTTGGAGTTATAAAAAAATGTTCTACCTTTGCACCCGCATTCGAAAGAAAGCAAACAAGGATTGATTCGCTAGCTCAGCAGGTAGAGCACAACACTTTTAATGTTGGGGTCCTGGGTTCGAGCCCCAGGCGGATCACGAAACATAAAATTAATCCCTTGATAATCAGTCGTTATCAAGGGATTTTTATTTTAATATTCTTCACATATACTTATTCTACAAGCATAGAGCGACACGGTAATTCGATTATAAAAGTAGTACCTATCCCCAGTTGGGAATCGACTAATATCCGCCCGTTCATCTTCTCGACGATCAGTTTGCAGATAGGTAAGCCCAGACCGGCCCCTTGAGCAAAGGAATCCAATTTCTCAAACCTTTCGAATATCTTTTCAAGCATATTCTGCGGGATGCCCCGACCGGTATCTTTAACACCGATTCTGACAGATTGGTGGTCTACCTCATAGAAGACTTCCACATGTCCGGTGGTAGTGTTCTTTAAGGCATTCGAAAGGAAATTACTCAAGATCTGTTTGATACGCAATTTGTCCAGTTCTACCAGAGAATCATGTGCCGGATAGTTAGTCAGAAGTTCAACGCCGGATGGTACTTGATGAGCATACTCCGCTACACTCTCGTCAAGAAGCTCGGTAAGGTTAACCCAGTCCGGACGCAATTCCAGATAACCGGATTCTATTTTAGAAAGATCAATTACATCATTAATCAGATTTAATAATAGTTTGTTGTTATGTCCAATCAGAGAATTATATAGTTCCTTTTCCGCTGCATTTTCCGTACTAGTCAACAGGCTTGAAAAGCCGACAATAGCATTTAAAGGAGTACGGATTTCATGACTCATATTAGCCAGGAAAGCAGACTTTAACCGATCGGACGCTTCAGCTTTATCACGTGCCTTGACAAGCATTTCTTCTGTCCTTTTCAGTTCTGTGATATCATAATTGATGCTGATAATTTCGATAATCCGGTCCTGCGGGGCATATTTCTTTACTAACAGATTGACATGCGTCCATGTGTATGTGCCATCCTCCCTAAGAACACGCATCTCTTTGCTAAGTTTGGTAGTAAGTCCCTTTCGTGCGTCGTCCAAAAACCGAATCAACAAGGCACGGTCATCAGGGTGGAAATGCCGGTATGTGCCAAAGATGTCGGACAACGGAGTTTCATCCGCTTCACCCACATTTCTGTACCAGCTTTTTTGGGCATAGCCGTGTCCACTCAAAATATTGAAATGAGCATAACCGACCTTGGCATAATCACCGACCAATTCAAAAAACTCCTCAAACTCCTGAATCTTATTATAGGCTACCGTTGTTTCTGTCTTATCCGCATTAATCAATAGATAGTTTATTGGCTGATGCTCACTATTATATAATGTAGTCACTTTAGTCATCAGATCAATCGTACCCTGTTTTTGGGTATTCTGATAATACGATCCGACCTTCGAGAAGTCATAACGGAAAGTAAAGTCGGCGTCTTCATTTTTCTTCAGCCGTTCTTTCATTTCTTTCGGAAAAATAGGATTATCAAAAATATTGATACCCAATACGTCTTCTTTCTTCTCTATATGAAACATTTCTAATTCCTTATCGTTCAGATCCACCAATACCCCATCCATATCGTATAATTCGATACCAATAGGCAAATACTTGAAAATGTTAGATAAGAGACGCTCACTGTATTGCAAAGCTTGGTAAGCAGATGCCATATCAGGACCATCTTGCACTTCGGATATACCATAAATGATTTCGTTTCCGTCTTCATCCGTTTCTTGAAAGCATACCTTGCTACGTACCCAAACAGCTCCTTTCACCGTATCAAGCAAATACACCACCTCCGGCCGTTGATACACACCATAAGAATGAACTGTTGTAGAAAGTTGTTCCTCTTTCTGAATACGTTTATTGAAATCTTCAAAACTAATAACTCCGGTCTGATCCAGACCTAATAACTCTACTATAAAGTCAGAACATTCATAATTCGCAGTTGATAAATTGGCTTTCCACCATCCCATATTAGCGTTAGCCATCAACTGCGAGAAAAAGGTAAAATCTTGTAGTCTATTCATAACGCTATTTATCATTTTATTATTTTTCGGGCGCAAAAATATAGATTGGTAACAAATCTAACTTTCAGAAAGACACTTTTTTAGCATATTATAAGAAGATTATTTGTGATTAAACTAAAAAATTTCCGGTTAAAACTTTCTCTAAAAGAGATTATTTCAACCGGAAATTTTACAATCGTCAAGTTCCTTATTTTACTTTTTCAAGGACTGATAAACAGCTTTTGCCATCACTTTAGCCCCTTCTTCATTCGGATGGATCTTATCCGGAAACAACTGGGGCATTCCGTCCATTGCTGCGTGAAGATCGATGACAGACAAGTTATTTTTCTTGGCAACCTTCTTTATCATCGGAATGATTTGTTTAGAGATGATATCATCGTTGATATTATCACCGGTCTGATAGGCTTTAGAAGGATAACAAAGATAAATCTTCGGTTGAGCTGGCAACGCTTTGAAAGCATCGACCATCGTTTGCAGATCTTTCGTGAAGTCGGCCTTATACTTCCAGTTGAATGATTTACTGTCATTCGTACCCAACTTGATAACAACGATATTAGGATTGAAAGCCAGCGCATCCTGATAAGCCTTTTCATTCATATAAGGATGATCGCCCTTGTTCAGCAGAGTGCGGGCACTGACTCCGAAATTCTTTACCCAATAAGCCTCTCCCAACATACGGCTCAACACAGCCGGATAACTGTCACGATCACGATTCTTGATACGTGCTCCATACGTAATACTATTTCCAATGCAAGCTACACGGATAGCATCTTTATGAGGTACTTTGAAACTACGGAGCCAAGACGTCAGTTCGTCCAACATTTCATTCTTATAGAGGAAACCCTCGCGAATTCCCCATCCATGTCCACCGGAAGGATAAATATGAAGCACTGAAGGAACATTGTTCTTGTTCAGCGCCAAATAATAATTAACTCCGTTAGCAGGCGGAACGACTTTATCATCATCACTATATACGATAAAAGCACGCGGTGTATCTTTCGTCACTTGCTTTTCATTAGAATATTCAAGTTCCAATTCAGCAGAAGCATCTTTTCCCAAAAGGTTGTCGTGAGAGCCTCTATGGGTATAAGATTTATCCATCGTAATCACAGGATAAAAAAGAATCTGAAAGTTCGGACGAAGTTCGGGCTTGGCATGAGTGGCAATGGTAGAAGCCAGATGTCCACCGGCAGAAGAGCCCATGATACCAATGTCATTCGGGTTCAAATTCCAGACATCGGCACTGTCACGCACCAATTTCATTGCTGCTTCAGCATCCGAAATGGGTAATGTACGATCACCGTTCGGCATCCGGTATTTTAGCACAATCAATGCAATACCTTGTTTATGTAGTGAATCTCTGGCGGCCTGACACAGCTTGAAATAACTTTCTCGTGTCGTTCCTGTCCAATCGCAATCAAGTTGAATTTCGTACACGTTTCGTATTTTATGGCGTTTTGTCATCGCTAAAACACGGGTGACAATTTTATCGGCATACTCTGCTTCTTGTCCTTTCATATCACGCATGGCATCGAGCGTAATGTATACGACAGGAATGGTTTCCATATCTTCAGACGGAATCTGGCTAAAAACAGTAGTCGCAATCGGAATCGGTGCAAGTTGTTCTTCTAACCAATGGTTATCCAATGCCACATCGAAAAAACGTAAATAGAGTCGTTTAATATCGTGTTC
>ERZ780168.688-NODE-688-length-40228-cov-58.236203_pt1 | contig 40228 bp, 34 predicted proteins | sample MGYA00510981_ERZ780168 | MGnify/ENA primary metagenome ERZ780168 (study PRJEB29588, sample SAMEA2158769) | human gut metagenome | biome: human gut; feature: human-associated habitat; material: faeces | place: Denmark | collected 2008/2010 ...
CAGTCGTCAATCAGGAAGTCTGCCCAATGCTTCTTTTTAAGGGCTGACTATTTACAGTCGGATTTAACGCATCAACTATGTAGGTGTTCAATTTTGAATTTAAAAATCCCAGAACTTGATGAATGTTATCTCCTACAATACAGGCAGTGCCGTCGTCATACAATTCTTCTTTATCTACATATCGATAAGAGGCACCCTTAGTACTTTGACGACCAAAAGTTACTCCTATTGAAAATAAGTTTTTGACTTTATTTTGAGCCTTGAAAATGGCACCATTCTCGGTAAAATGAATAGTTAACCATAAATTACCATACCATTTATTGTAATCTCCTCCTTTATGATAGAGATGCCATGATTCATTATCATTTGCAAATAATGGTTGTATTTCCCAATAATAGCGAAGGTATTTATTGTTATCTCCAGTCATAATTCCTCTAACAACCTTGAACTCATCATCTAAGGTTGTATCGCTGAATTTTTTGCGGAAATCGTCGGAGATCCAGTAGATGAAGGGCCAGGATTTGATTTGGCGGAGCTTATCCTGCGGAAGACGATATACGCGGGCGTTTTCCCGTCCTTCGCATAAGTCTGCAAACGCTGCCGCAAGAGTACCCTTTTTAAACTTTTCTTGCAAACCATTGGTGATGTCGAAATAGATGCCTTCGGCATTTTGCTGACCTTTGTCAAAGGTGTAGAACGTAGCATCAAGGAGCACGCCGGGTCCGAAGAGATTGACGCGGTCAAGACCAAAGTCAACCATTACATTGATTGAGGTCTTTTCAATCAAGAATTTTCGAACATCCTCAAACGTTTTGATAAACATAAATGTATGAGGATGAATCATACCGACCTTTCCGGTGTCGGATGTCAATTCCCAGCAGCGGCGGATAAAAGCGGCATAAAGATTGGTGTTGAACTTATACGGTTTCTTGTAGTTGTCTTCAACAAACGTTTTAAGCTCGGGACCGAAGTCGCCGCTGTCGGTGTAGGGAGGATTGGCTACGGCAACATCGAATGGCTGTGAGATGATGTCGAGGAAGGTGAGAGCGTCGTTGATTTTGGTGGATGAATAGGCATCGGTCTGCACGAAGCGCCGGAAATGCTCGCGGATAGCATCAACGGCATTGCGTCGGAAGTTGAATAGCGATGATTCATCCTCGCCGGCAAACAATCCCTCTTTGGCTATGGATTGCGCTTCGGCAAGTTCGCGAATTGGTTGCTCGACGCGAACGAGCGATCCAAATTTACGAGCCTCGGCAAGGTCGTCCCATACCTTTGCAACAACTTCTTTCTTCTTGTTGTCCCAGTCGGTCCAGTCTTCGGCAAAGCGTATCTCCTCGTAAGAGGGCAGATAGAAGTTGGAGGCCACGACATTTGTATGCCGGGGATGCTTGCCACGGCGGCCGCCAAGTTCGCGAGCTTTTATGCGAAGTGCAATCTGCGAAATCTGCACGGCACGCTCGTCAAGGTCTACGCCATATAGATTGTTCTCCACGATAAGAGCCGGGATGTCGCGGCGCGAATAGTCGGCGCAGAAGTTCTCGGACTGATCCATATATAGGTCGTAGAGAAGCGTCATCGTGTAGATAAGGAAGTTGCCGCTGCCGCATGCAGGGTCTATGATACGCCACTTCTCAAGCGGTTTCTCGTTGCGCGTTTTCTCAATCGGGCGGTTGGCAATGCGATATTTCAGTTCGCCGGTATTCTCATCGATTTGGCGGTCGAAGTTGCTTTCGGGGTGCATCTCCAGATACATTTTGCCAACGGTATTGTCAACCAGGAACTTCACGACCCATTGCGGAGTATATACCTGCGACTGGAGCGACACCTTGTCGTATTCGGTCTTCTCGCCGCTCTCTTTGAGCTGCGCTTTCTCCACGGCATTGAAGTTCTCGTAGAGCCAGCCGAGTATGTCGTCGCCGCGCCAGATGTCGTCGCCGCAGTCAGGGTCGGCACTGATCGCATTGAAGGCATCGATGATCTCGTTGAGTTCATCAGCACGAGGCATCAGCGCGTAGGGGTATCGTGAATTGAAGATGGAGAATTGATAATTCTCAGCTATTTCATTGAAGTTGTCTTCGATGAACGGTAGCAGACCTTCGCGCTCCATCGAGTGTCCTTCGGGATGCTTTTCCAGCCACGCATTGTGCTCAAACGAGCGTGCGCCAAACTCCGCGCGCCGGGCGATGATTTCTGGAAAAAACTCCTTATCTTCCATCACCTTAATGGCCGCCAGACGGTTGAAAAGCGTGAAAGTGCACTCGTTTACCGCAGTTTTGCGGGCTTCGGCATACGTCTCCTTGCTTTTGGCATGGTAGTCGATAATAGCCTTAAGCCGCCGGCGCAAAGCCTTATCGTCCTCGGAGAGGGGTATATCGGTCTCTGCATCAACACCAAGTCCCAACCGCTCGAATCGGTTGGAAAAGGCTCGGGCTATCAGCTGCCGGATATTCAGTACATGATCAATCAGTTTCATGTTAGTGTAATTTCTTAAAGGTTTTTGCAAGACTCATACAAAGCATCCTTTTCTTTCTTTATGCGAGCATATTCCGACCGCATTCTTAAAGCTGCCGCCTCATCCCCTTTTGCTGAATAAATCTTAGCCAACAAGCTATATATGGATTCTCGCCATGGAGCTTTACTCTTGCATTTCAACGCTTGTGACAGAGCCTCTTCATAGTCGCCATATTTATGCGCAAAGGCTGCTAAATAGAAATTAAATTTCCAGTTGTAGGGATAATTCCTCTCTCCCCATTCAAGTAAACGAATGCCATAGTCGATATGAGCATCTTCGTTCATCCAGCAATGGATTTTGGCAAGAAAAATTAAGTCTGTAGGGATTCTATGCTTTTCGTCTTTTATAATTTTCGAAAAGAAATCAAGGCTGCTCCGTTCCACGATAGGCAGACCATCCTTGGTGTAATTATCTATGACATAGCCGTCGACAAGAATTTCAGCCCTTACTCGTTGAAGCATAATTGAATCGGGATACGTTTTCAGCCAGTTGTCACAGAATTTCAGGCCTGACTCGAATGCCGATACCCACAGCATATTTCTTGCTGCATAGAAGGCGTTTACTGCCGAAGTTCCATGTTCTATATTTGAAATTTTCGAACCGAAGTTCATAGCATCGGTATAACGCTTCATTTTGAAGAGTATCAAAGCTACATTATACAGAGCGTCAGCGTATGCCGGATTAATCTCTAATGCACTTTTGAATAGCCGTAGGGCCTTCTTATATAAATCGACGGCCTTGGGAAATTCTGTGTTTTTAAGCGATTCGGCTTGTTTGTACTGAATATGCGCTGCTTCGCAAATTGCCGGAATATCATGGTCATATTTTAGGCGCTCGTTGGCAGACCTTATGGCTTCGTCGAAACGGCCAAGTTCAGTGAGTGCGATGGTCTGGTTGCCAAGCAAATCCTTATCATGAGGGTATTTGTTCAAACCTTCGCGAGCAGTTTCATAACATTTTTGAAATTCCAGAGACGAAATATAAATATTAGAGAGATTCACGTAATAGGTGGCCGGCTTAACACGAGCATCCGAAATAGTAGAAATAACTTCAAGAGCCTCCTGCGGCTTCCCTAAAAGATTCAAGCAATTGGCATAATTAATGGCAATATGTTGATTATAACACAAATCCGGGAATTTGGATATCATTTCATTAAAGAATAAGCGGCTATAAATGGCTGCGCATTTGCTGTACTCGCCCAACGTTTTCAAGGAGAGAGCTTCCTTTAGATAGGGCTCGACTTCATCGAAGTCCACTGAGCTTAAGTTTTGCGAACCGACAACGCCTATGTTTTCGCTTTTTATGCGGAAAATTAACTCATCATGACCTATGTTGACCGGAATTGAACGCTCCTTGATAACATGAGGTGTAAAGTTTGAGGTAATCTTTTGGGCGCAAGTTCGTAGTGCCGCCAACATTTCATCATATGTCTGATAACGGTCTGCAGAATCCTTCTCAAGGCATTTCATAATGATTGATTCTGCCTTGAAGTTAGTACTGCTAAGGAACCCACCTATTTTACGCGGCTTAGTGTTTACATGGGCGGTGGCAATTTCCTCTATAGTATTAGCAACAAATGGTGGACGTCCGGTTTCCCATTCATACATCATGCATCCGAGACTGTATATGTCTGAACGATGGTCGATATCGGTTCTACCCATTATCTGTTCCGGAGAGGCGTAGATTATGGTGCCAAGGAACGAACCTTCCTGTGTAAGATGACTTGCTTTTGCATTTTTGATTGTTGCCGAGTTTCTGACCGTTGACATGCCGTCAGAAACTAATTTAGCCAAGCCCCAGTCAGCTACGTAGGCTCTGTTCTCGCTGTCCAGTAGGATATTCCCGGGCTTGAGGTCGCGATGAATAACATGGTAACGGTCGTTCACCCATTTTAATCCGGTAATGATTCTATCGAATGTTCTGTAAAATAAACTTTTATCTTTCGATTGCAACAAAGAAGTCATGTCGCCATGCTCCATCCATGCAGACACAACGCATGGTATGCCATTAATCCGAGTCAATGAAAGCGCTTCAGCAACAGCATCGCAAGCTGAGAATGTAAGCCACAATTTAAGCTCTTCATAATATCTGAGCATACTTAATTCATTCAGAATAAGATCTGAGTGAATTACCTTCAGAGCATAGTGCTTCCCATTTTCATCCTCTATTTTATAGCAGGTTCCCATACCGCCTTCAAATTTCAGGCGGACAATGAATCTATCGGAGTAAAGTCCGAATCTTTCGGACAACTCCGGCAAATGCAATTGTTGGTCTGGATAGAAATATTCAACCATTAACGATAATTTTATCAGTCCGTAAGATTGATCTTATCATTGTCTCCGAAGCTACTCAAAAGGGCCAACTGGCGAGTGAGCCACTGTTTATAGACAGCTACAGGAACATCGCCCTGCGGAAGCTGAGATTTCAGTTTATGGGTCTTGGGCTGCGGAGTGGTCGGAGGTGTCGGCGGAGTTGGCGTTCCTTCGTCTCCGGGTTTAGGCTGTGGTTCGGGTGGTAAAGGCGGATTCGGGTCCGTATCGTGAACTTGGGCATCAAGCACATATATTTTGTTTTCGAGGGTCGGAATATTTTCCGAAGCATTGACAACATCACGGAGATCGAGGCGCGAGCGGAGCGATTTGACGCTGTAGGGGTCGAAGGTGGTCGAAATGTTGGTATACTGTGAGAAACAAACAATCAGCCGCTCCATCTCAAACCATACCGAAGCATTCCATTGGCGGGGATACTGCGAGAGCTTGGACTTGAGACCTTCGAGTTTTTCAAGAAGGGAAGTGTAAAAGGCACTGACTTTCTGAGCTATTGTTTTGAAAGATTGATTATAGATGTCGCGGACATCCTGAACATCCTTCTTCAAATCGGCGTAGTGATGCACCACATCGGCATCACACCGCATATTGAAGTCTTCAATTTTCTCCTTGACGGCATCATAGTTGCCGCGGGTTTTCTCAAATTGGTCCTTAACCTCTTCGAGATAGTTCTCCATCCGGCGCACCTCGCGCATCTTTTCGCTGATGAAGCGGAGATCGCCCGTGATGCGTTCTACAGCCTTGATAAACTCGTCGGTGTTCGTCTCCATGAGGAAAGACTTGGCCGTGCGGAGATAGTTTGCTTCGGTAACAGTTGCCTGATACTGCTGGAGCACCTGTTTTGCGGCCTTCGCCATCGGAAACATTGGTTCGTAATCGGTGGCTTCTATTTCGTTGTTTACTCTCTGAATGAGCGCTTTCGAAAGCGAGCGGATTGCATCGACAATCTCGAAGTCGTTGAGTTGATAACTTATATCCTGACGAGTATGCTTCTTATAGTTGCATTCTTCTTTCAGAATGTCGACAATCTCACGCTTTTCGTTGTAAGACAATCCCTGAGATATGGCTTTAAAAGAAGCGCGAACGAAGTTGCGGGCATTCTTGAAAGCGTCAGTGGCACCCGGCTGACGGCAGGATGTGTATTCCTCACCGGCAAACTTGACGATGACCTTGTCGCCTCGGAAAAGAGCAGCCAATGTGGTCATGATAGTGCCAAGAGAGAAGCCGGTGGGTGCGCAGGTAAGCTTGTTTTCAAGGTCTTTGCCCGAAGTAAACGCGGAGGCAGCTCCTAAAATCTCAGAAACGACCAGAAGATTGTTGCCGATGAAAGTTCCGGCGGTGTCGAAGAACTTGAAGTCGGTCGAAGTTCCGAAATAGTTGTGGAGTTGCCCGGCCTGACGAGTAAAGACACCGGAGGCGAGAGAGTCAGAGAGTTCGGCGCTGAGACGTTTGGTGAAGATATTTTCAAACATCTTCTCCTGCTGCTGGGCAACGACGGTCTTAAACGTTTCCGGAGTCAGTATCAGCTTGTTATAGCAATAAACAGCCACGCCGCTGAGATATGACGCTGCTACAAGTTCATGAAGTCGGGCGACCTTGGTGTCGCGCTCCGAGCATAGGCGGTGGACAATGAGTTTTTCTTCATCGGAGAGATTGGTTTTCTCCTCAATATATTTCAACCGGCGCAAATCGGTGATAAGTTCCGAAATCTGGTCGCGGTATTGAACGGTGGGAATAAGCGTGAGCACACCCTTGCTGTCGGCAGTGTCCCGACGGACTTGGTTTACTAATGTTTCGTCATCCTTACCCGGGCAACTGAGCAAATCGCAAACCACCACTGAAAGGTTATTCTCATTTCCGTTCTGGAACACTTCGCCGTCGGCAGTAGCGACCTTGAAGCGAACATTCATGCCGGGGAGCGAGAGCATACCGGCACCCTTGATGAAATCGCGGTTTTTAAGGATATTGTTTATATCCTGAGCCTTTTCCCAAGTCTGCACGTCGAAGCGCCGCATATCGTCAAGAATGCGTTGCTCGGCTTCGTTGGTGATACGATATTGCTCGCCGGTGACGATGACAATTTGCTGCCGCTGAAGAATATCGAGAGCCTTCTTAATCTGCTGACGGGTTTCGTGGAAATCTTCGGGATGATTGATATATGATTTTGTGATATTGTCGATGGTGGTATGTGTCACTTCGCTCTTTACAAGGAAGTGGATGGTCTGCAAGAGCTTCTTTCCCTGAATGAGGTCGAGTCCGGCTCCATGTAGGGTATCTTCTGCCTGTCGGTAACGCAGACTTAGCGATTCCTCCACGCGGTCGTCCGCTTGGTTGCAAAGCTGGGTTGCGTTGACATGGTAATGTTCTGAGGTTACATCCTTCACTTCCTTTTTCAGCACATCGAAGGCGGAGATAATCATACCTCGATTGCCGACACGGGTCTGAGTCAACTCGCTTGAGCCGAAGAGGAAGTATTGCAGCAGCTTAAACTGGTGCATATAGAAAGGATAGTATGCGATATATGTTTCCACATCGGTCGTTTTTCGTAAACTCGGAACGCCAATATTGGTGACGTCGGCAATGGCACCATTGGCCGATGCAAAGTAGTCGCCGAGAACAGTGCGGCTCTCATCAGTCTTTGCAAGAAGGCGGTGACGGATGATGGTGTCGACCTCGTCGGCCTCGATTGCTATCTTTGTGCGGAAACGGTCGCGGACCTTTGTAAGCGAGTTGAGCGCTATGTTTTCTGCTTTGATGACATCGTCGAGACGCTGCTGGGCAATAGCTATAGTCCAGACCTTGCGACCAAGAGCTGCAAGAGCTTCGGCCACGCCTTCAAGGTCATCCAGACGAATCTTCTTCTGCGTAATGGCCTCGCTCACTTCGTCGATGAAAAATACAATCCGTGTATCCGGGTTGAGGTCAAGGAATCGCGAAAGGTCTTGTTTGAGCCGGGCTGCGTCATATTCATTTTTGACGGTCATAGCCATCGATTTCAGTTCGCTGAATTCCTCTTCGGTATAGCCCATTGAAAGTAAGGCCGGTTTGAAGGCTCGGACCATTTCGGTGTTGGACTTGATGATTTCCGACCAATCCTTGCCGGTGTTTTGCTTTACGGCATCAAGGAATTGCTCGCGCTTACCTTCGATAAAAATATCGAATTCTATAATACCATGCCACGAGTCGGTCATGCCGAGGTTACGGAGGAAACTCCCGAAAATCATGTACGGAAGGCCATTGACATTGTTGTGCTTCGATGCATCGAACGACACCACGATGTTATTGATGCGGTCAAGACTCCCGATTTCATGTTTCAATAGATTTTCGTTTGGCAGGCCGTCTATCTTCACTCCAAAGCGGTCGCGCATCGGAGTTCCGAAAATTGTCTTGTTTTGCAGAAGTAAACCGATTATCTGCGCAAAATATGATTTGCCGGAGCCATAGAAGCCGCTAAGCCATACACCGGATTGCATCGTACCTCCGTTGTATTCTTCAAGGAAATCCTGAAGGTGCTTGCCAAGTGATTGAGTGAGCACAAAACTGTCCAGACCCTCTTTCAGCGCGGCATCGGTCGGGTTGTTATCGAGATCGACGACGGTGTTTATCTCCTCGTCGAGGTTTATCTTAAGTATATCTTTAATTGTCATGGTATTATTGAATTACACGGCAACGATATTTGGAAGCGACATGGTTTTTGTCGCCGAGAAAATAAATCTTATCACCCTCTATATTGGACGGGTAGAAATAAACGAGAGGTTGCTTGGCCTTCTTTACTGCCTCATGTTCCATTATATTGATGTTGGAAAATCCCTTGTTGGCAAGCGCAGAAGTACCCACAAGGAAGACCGGTTTTCCTTGTGTCGTAGCTTGGGCTATGCGCTGCACCAAGTATTCATAGAAAGTATCAGTAGCACCTTTGCGGTAATACACTTCGGTGCCGAGTTCTTCTTCAAGTTCCTTGAAGGTTTCCAGCCCAATCATTTCCTGATATTCTGTAAGTGTCTCTGCCACATCAACGAATATGGCGCTGTCGTGGAAACGACGCTTCGCCTCTTGAATATATTGGGCGTCCTCGTCATTGGGATATACAAAGAGAATGCTGTTGCCGCCGTTGGCGTCATATCTCAGTTGCACACTGTCCTCATTCAGGGAATCCTGAAGCAAACCGAAGAGGCGGTTGTGGTCTATGTCAAATGATGCGCTCATGCTATTTTAAGGTGATCGTTATGTCGCTGCCAATTTGAGTAATATTCCATAGTGGAATATATTCAATGGTTTTCAGACGGGTGATAATTGATTGATTGTCGAGGAAAGAGAAACGGAAAAGAGAATTGGCGAGAGTCCTTTCATCAGGGTATACGGTAAGCGCCAACTTGACGAGATAGACAAACAACGCCGAAGATAAATGAGGCGCTTTAATCTCTTTTTGGAGAGTCCCGGCGGCGAAGCCAAATTTCTTAAGCATCGTAAGATACTTTGAGGCTGAATTGGCAATCGTAGAGTCGCTCCAATTCAATTCTTCCGGTTCCTTAGCTTTTATGTATTTCAAGTATGCCTCAACATCTGCTTTTGCAATGGAGCTGCGTCCGGAGTAAAGTGCACGAAGGAACACATTGTCAGTGATTTCACGAAATAAGTTATTGCAGCATACTATCTGCCAATATAAAACGACTAGCTTCTCTTCAAAAGAGAAGTCGTTTGAGGCCAAAGCAGAAAGAAACAAGGACTTGTGCTCGTCAGACTTAAAATTCAGAAAGCAGTCCTCGACAGCCTTTATAAACCTGTTCGTGGCACTCTTGGTGCGAAACTGAAAGGCTGACAAGTCGGCTGAAGCCCCGTCTCCACAATGATTGATATAGTCAATCATCAGAGAATAATTTGGCATTCCTCCCAAGATGTTAGTTGATGAATTGTATTTTGTCGTTTTAACTGACATAGTCTATAAGCTTGGGATAATCACTGTTTCACTTTCACATACATTACTTCCGGTTCGGAAGCAATCATAGTCGGATGAATCAGATATCGGATATCTACTTCTAATAAATTCGCTATCTCGCGCAAAGTTTCCAAACCCGGCTGAGCCGTGTTTGTACACCATTTAGACACGGTTGCAGGATCTTTGCCAAGCTGTTCAGCAAGCCATTTATTTGTTCGCTTCTTCTCAGCTAAAACTATTTTAATTCGATTCAGATCGTTTTCCATGTGGGTCAAAAATGAATTTGACGCAAATTTAGTGAATATTTTTGGAAACGCCATAACTAATAGCACATTATTTTTTGCAGACATATTCGATGTTGCCTCAAATGAATGTTCAAAATAACGATATACAGGAAAACTTTCGAAGAAAAGAGTCGCCCTGCCGTGAGAGCGACCCTTTGAGGGAGGAGAGAGGAAAGGGGTCAGACCACGCGGAACACGTTGTTGTTTGCGCCCATCGAGTAGTCGTACATGAACAGGTCGCGTCCGAAGGCTTCGTAGTCGAAGTAGTTTGAGAGATTGCCCATGATCCTTTCAAGGTCGTAGCACTCCTCGACGATGTGGCGGGCGAAGTCTTCTTCGCTGTCCCAGTGACCGCAGTAGGCTTCCTCGAAGCTGTCGAGTTCGTCGTGGAACTCCATGTAGTCGTCCACGGCATCCTGGTCGTACTTGTCGCACAGCTCGCAGTATTCCTTGATGTGCTCGAAGTCGTCCTCGTCCATTCCGCTCTCGCTGTACCACTGACGGGGGAAGCCCTCGTAGTCCTGGAACATCAGCTCCGGGTCTTCCTCGTCGGCGTGTATGGCTTTGCAGAAGTTGATGAACTCGTCGTAGTCGTCGAAGCTGCTGACATCTACCCACAGGCCGCAGAGCGAGCCGTCATTGTACTTGCCGTAAGTACCGCAGTAGACGGAGGGTTCGCCGTCGCAGTGGCTCTTGTGGTCGGCGATTGCTTCTTCGAGTTCGGGGACAGTGAAGTCCAGTTCGTGGAGTCGGCTGGCGACTCTTGGAGTGATGTTGAGTTCTCCGAATTGTAGTCTCATTGTAGTTGAAATTGAGGGGTTTAACATAAGGTTCATTGTTTTAAGTTTTACACTGCCACCAAAGTGCCTCCGGGCGGACCAATGAGGCAAGGTTTTGAACTTAAAAAGTTTAGCTGCAACGTAGCGAAGCGTCAAGAACTTTTTCAGTCAAACAGGAACTGCCCGACCTTGACGTTCCGGACGGAGGTAATAACTTTGCGGCGTAAAACGGGACAATGGGCCTGACGTGGTAGCCCGGAATGGAAACGGAGATGTAAGACGGAAAGCAGGAACGAGGCTCACGGAGAGCGGTTAACCGCCACGATAGGACTTCACCCGAACCGAAGATGCCAGACCACAAGAGACCGGCGGCGGGCGCTCCGAGTATCTGTTGCAGTGCTTACTGCTATGGCAAGTACAACGGCGGTGTGCCTGATGGATAGCGCAGCCCGACGATTGCGACACCATAAACTGCAAGGCTACGCTGACGAGTGAAGAGCGGAGTGTGGAGGGCGGAGAGGATTGCCGACAGAGGCGAGAGCGGATTGAGGATAACTTCGCCCACGAAAAAATCAAGGAATACGCTGCGCGACAGGTACGGTCATAAACAAGATGCCGTACCGCTGAAAGAGTTTCACACGACCGATACTCGAAGGGCCACTGCGTCCACCGGGACATTTACCGCCACAACAAGAAGGAGTGCCACGAATGGGTAATCTCCTCTTCGACCACGGAGCCGTCCTGTTCATAAGCTGCTCGATGGAAAAGCGCTTATCGCTTTAGCGCTTTGTTACGCAAAGAAACAGTGTTCCGCGTAGTCTGACCACTCCCTCTCACTCCGTTTCTTGAAGGTGTCGCTCTGCGGCAGGGCGGCTCTTACCATATCATCATAATGAACTGTTCTCACGCTTCGCAGAGTGAATGCTAATTCATTGGGGCAATAAGGTAAAATATAAATGAGGTCCCGAATTACCTCGAAAGAAATTGAAATGAAATTTGCGGGGCGAATTTGCGCGGAATATTTCGATTTTGCCCGTAATTTGCCCGTAGAAAATAAGAAAAGCGACTTAACTATTGAATTTTCAATTAGTTAAGTCGCTTTTGGGGTGCCCAGAACAGGACTCGAACCTGCACGCCTCGCAGCACTCGCACCTGAAACGAGCGCGTCTACCATTCCGCCACCTGGGCTTTGCGATTGCAAAGGTAGTGATTATTTTTTTTGTGGCAAATTTTTTTAGATGTTTTTTGTGGTAGATTAGAAAATTTGGTGGGAAATTTGCAATTCGTTATTGAATTTACAGAAAATTTTGTGGGATGTTGAGGTTGGATAGTTTTTTTACTCGGAAGGCAGGGGAAGCTTTGCCGTTGTCAATTAGATGGCTGGATTGTGGGGTTGTTCTGATAATGCAGATAATGTGAATAGATAGAAATATTGGTATGTTTGGATTGTTTGGTGGGTATGGGATGTGGGGGAAAGTCAAATTTGATCGGAGAGGGGAGGGGGCGTCTGGGTTAGCGCTTGGAGCGAAAGAAGTCGCGCATTAGGTTGGCGCATTCCTCGGCGAGAATGCCTGTGGTTATGGTGGCTTTGGGATGGAAGGGGGAGGGGGATGAATTTTGAATTTTGGATTTTGAATTTTGAATGCCTCCTATTGAATTTTGAATGCCTCCTATTGAATTTTGAATGACTTCCGTTGAATCTTGAATGACTTTTGTTGAATTTTGGGTGTCCTCTATCGTATTTTGGGTGCCGACCATTGGATTTTGAACGTCGAGCATGGATTTCTGAATATTTTGGGTTGGGTTCGGCTGTTTGGATTTTTCGGTTGCTGACGGTTTGGCCGGTTTTGTGGTGGTGTTGCGGGCGGTGATGTAGGTCGAGTAGCCGCGCTTGGGGTCGTCGGCGCCGTATACTATGCGGCTGAGCTGGCTCCAGGCTATTGCTCCGGCGCACATCAGGCATGGTTCTACGGTGACGTAGATTGTTGCCCCTGTGAGATATTTGCCTCCGAGAGTCTGTGTTGCCGCGGTGATTGCGAGCATTTCGGCGTGTGCGGTGACGTCGCCGAGGGTTTCGGTCATGTTGTGTCCCCGTCCTATTACGCGTCCGTCGGCCACGATTACCGCTCCGATGGGTATTTCGTCGTCCTGAAGTGCGGCACGGGCTTCTTCCAGGGCCATGCGCATGTAGCGGGCATCCGTTTCTTCCTGCATGCTGTTTATGATATATCGATTGTGAGACCTTCATTGGCCGCTATTGTGTCGGGGAATATGCGGCAGGCGTCGGCAATATGACCGCTTTCGTCGGCGTAGCTCTTTGAGTAATGCCCGATTATAAGCTTCTTCGCGCCGGCCTCAAGTGCAATTTTGGCAGCTTCACCGGCCGTGGAGTGACCGCGCTGACATGCTTTCTCTGCATCGCCGTCGGTATATGTGGCTTCGTGGTATACGACGTCGACACCTTTGACAGCTTCCGCAACAAGCGGATTGTACACCGTGTCGGAGCAATAGGCGTAGCTGTACGCCGGCTCGGCTGGCGTCGTCAGCCGTTCGTTAGCAACGACAGTGCCGTCGGGCAACACGAAATCGGCGCCTTCCTTTATGGAATGCATCATAGCCACGGGCACCTTGTAGAAGTCGACCATCTCGCGATTTATATGGCGCAACTTTGGCTTCTCACGGAATATATATCCCACGCACGGCACCCGGTGGTAGAGCGGGAATGTCTCCACCGTGAGCGACCTGTCCTCGTATATTACGGCATGCTCCGGCTTTATTATGTTGAAACGCAGGTCGTATGAACGTTCGCGACAGAAAAAGTTGATGATACGCTCGAACAGTTCGGCCCCTTCGGCAAATGTGTGCACCGTCACCGTCCCCTCGATGTCATGCAGCGCCATGGTGGAGAGAAGTCCGGGCAGGCCGAGGCAATGGTCGCCGTGCAGATGCGAGATGAAGATATTGTTGAGGCGCGAGTATTTGAGCCGCATGCGCCGCATGGCAAGCTGGGCGCCTTCGCCGCAGTCGACCATCATCAGACGGTCGCGGTGGTCGACCACCTGGCATGACGGCATGTGTCGCAGCGATGGCGTCGCCGAACCGCAGCCGAGTATGTTAACTTTAAAATCAGCCATTTGATGGAATATTCATGGGTTGAAGCCGGCCATGCTGCTGCCGGCCGAGGTGTATGGTTGCCTTTGTGGCGGATATACATGCAAAGATAATATATTTATGCGTATATAAGCCGGTGTACCATAAAAAATCGGCATGATGCTTTCGCAGCGTCATGCCGACTATGGGATTTTTCAGTCGACTTATATCCAGGGCGCGGCACTGTAGGTGTTGACCGTTTCGATGCTGTTTACCTCGATTATTGTCAGTACGACAGCCGCAATCGCGGCAACAGCGCCGATGCCGGCGGCATAGAGTGCTATGCGGCGGCGAGTCTGCCTGTAGGCCATTATGCCGAGGATAACCCCGGCCAGCGCATGCGCTGTTCCGATGATGGGATACCAGCAGAAAAGCAACCCTGCCGCGGCAAATGCCAATGCCACGTATGCCGGCTTGTTTGAAACGCCGGCATTGTTCAGCCTGTCAGTGGCGGCATTGCCTGATGTGGATGGTGTGGTGTCGACAGTCATAATTATTGTTTTATTGTCTGATATTAAAACGCGGATGGCGCACGATTGTTACAATTTATTTCTTAAAAAAATAAATTATATGTGAAATAAAAAATATTACCTGCGCCGTCGATGCTTATACGACAATTTGATACCGCTTATTTGGTCGGTGTGATGAATGAATCCTTGAAACCGATGAAGTATAGGATGCCGTCGAGACCGATAGTCGAGATTGACTGCTCGGCGGTGGCTTTCACCTTGGGCTTGGCGTGGAATGCTATGCCGAGGCCGGCGGTGGCGAGCATGGGCAGGTCGTTCGCACCGTCACCTACCGCGATAGTCTGCGCGATGTTGACATTCTCTACCTGGGCTATGAGCCGCAGAAGCTCGGCCTTGCGTTTGCCGTCGACTATGTCGCCGAGATAGCGTCCGGTAAGCTTGCCGTCGACTATCTCCAGCTCGTTGGCATATACGTAGTCAAATCCGAATTTCTGTTTGAGATAATTGCCGAAGTATGTGAACCCGCCCGAAAGTATCGCAGTCTTGAACCCCGCGCGTTTGAGCACCTCCATCATGCGTCCCACGCCTTCCGTTACGGGCAGGTTTTCGGCAATTTCGCGCATCACGCTCTCGTCCAGTCCCTTGAGGAGTGCGACACGTTCACGGAAACTTTCGCAAAAATCAATCTCGCCACGCATGGCGCGCTCGGTGATTTCGCGCACCTTGTCGCCTACGCCGGCGCGGTCGGCGAGTTCGTCGATAACCTCCGTCTCAATCAGCGTGGAGTCCATATCGAAGCAAATCAGACGGCGGCAACGGCGGTAGAGCGTATCCTCCTGCAGCGATATGTCGAAATCCTCGTCCGATGAAATCTGCATGAAGCGGTTCTGCATGTCGCGGTAGTTGCACGGTGTGCCGCGCACCGAAAATTCCACGCACGCCTTTGAACGAGGCTCGTCACTGTCGTTTAGCGGCATACGTCCCGTCAGACGCTGTATACCGTCGATGTTGAGACCCTGCGCGGCTATCTCGTCGGTGACGAGCGCTATATGCCGTGCGGTAAGCTTGCGGCCGAGTATCGTGATAATCCATCGGTTCTTGCCCTGCAGGCTGACCCATTTCTCGTACTCGTCGATGGCAATGGGATTGAACCGTATGTTGACATTAAGCTCGTAGGCCTTGAAAAGCAGGTCTTTGAGTATGTCGCCCGACACGTCGGAAGTGGTCTTGAACAGGATGCCGAGCGAGAGAGTGTGATGGATGTCGGCCTGGCCGATGTCGAGTATCTGAGCGTTATAGCGGGCAAGAATACTTGACAGCGAAGCTGTTACGCCCGGACGGTCAGTACCTGATATATTGACAAGGATAAGCTCGATATTTGAAGAATCCATAGTTGCGGGTATATCTCGTTATTATAATGCGCAAATTTAACATTTTTATTCCGGTTGACCAACACCCGTACATGAAATAGCCAGGGCTGACTCATCTTAGAGCTTGTCTAAAATTCATATTACTTTGCTTTTGACGGTCTTTCCAATGTCTTTTTGCTCGCTCTTCAGTCACGTAGCTACGGCTATGCTCGTTCTTTGCAAGCAAAGCGACTTCGTCGATGACATCGCAAGTAAAAATCCATCTGACAATTCCTCTCAAAATCTGCATCATATAAATTTAGACAAGCTCTTAAATATCCTCACTTTCGGAGGTACTTTCAGCCTCACGAATACGATGCAACTGACGGCGTATATCTTTCAGTATCTTACAGGTTTGTTTTCCTCGTTCCATAGCCAATTAGCGATTAGGGTCAAAACGTATAGGCAAATTCATATATACGTTAACTTTCTTTCCCTCATGTCGTCCCGGAATAAACTCAGGCAATAGTCTGACAACTCTCAGCACTTCTCTGTCAAGAGCAGAATCCGACCCCCTGACTATCTGTGGATCGCACACATGACCTAATGTGTCAACATAAAACTTTACTATAACACTGCTTTGGAAATCATCAGCCATTCCTAAGGGATATTTGAGGTTATCAGCAATGAACTTCAGCATCGCCCCCGGTCCTCCCTGGAACTCCGGCATTTGCTCCACTACATGATATATTTTATTCTCATCAGAGTTGGCTGTTAGAGCATCATTGTTTTCACACTGCGTAGCAATTATAGCAGAAGTTTTTACCTTTTTATGACTTTTCAAATCATCCTCTAATCTAAATACTACGGGAATAGTAAACCAATATTCAACCGCTTTCCCATTGAGTATGGCAGGGTTGAATTTGGGCAATGTTCTTACTACACGGAGTACTTCCTCATCCAATGAAGGAAAGACTGATCTTATAATTTTTGCATCTCCGACAGAGCCATCTTCTTTAACCAAAAACTGGACAATAACACGTCCTTGAATATGAGAATCATAAGCATTTTGAGGGTATTGAATATGTTGTGAAATCCATTCCATCAGTTTTTCATCGCCACGGGGGAATGTAGGGCGAACATCTACAATAGCCTCATATACATTATCTTCTTGTTCAAGGTCGATAATATCTCCCGGAACAGGATACTTAGTATCTTCTATTTCGCCCTTTTTTATCACAACAGTGTCTTTAATTGCCGGCAATTCGCCTTCGTCCTCAATACTGTCAGTTGCCTCTATTTGTTCAATGGGTGCCACAGGCTCGCCCTGCAATGTTTCACTTGACTGATTCGATGATGATGTGCCGTTGCACCCGGACATAAGAATCATTCCTGCTGAAATTCCGGCAATGGCTACGGCTTTCCCAGCGAGAGAGCGGGCGCGGAGTTGCTGCTCCAAGTAGCGCACTTCTGCCTCACATTTAGGGCATGTGCCGAGGCAGTCGCCCTTATAGCGGCATTCCGATGTGGCGAACTCTATGCCGTTGGCCTCGGCAATCTGCCGGCGTATCTCTTTCAGTATCTTGCAGGTCTGCTTTCCTCGTGCCATAATCAGTGTTTTCGGATTTGGTAGGTAAATAGATCGAATCGGTTGAAGCCGAGTGCTTCAAGAGCCTGGCGACTAATCTTGCGGTCGGCGTCGGCATTATAGTTTGGTATCATCGGTATGCGGATTATACAGTCTTGCTGTCGCCGGGCATCAGCAATCAGGCGGAGATTGTCAAGAACAAGGTCATTGTTCTCCATCGTATAGTTACGGTAAATGTCGGGATTCATATCCTTGATGTCGATAATCAGAGTATTGACTACCGGGAGCAACGCCTCGATGTTGACTGTTGGGACATTGAGCGATGTTTCAAGATTAATCTGCCAAGCTGGGGCGCAAAGTCTACGAAACTCGCGGATGAAATCAGGGCGCTGACAGGGTTCACCGCCTCCGAAAGTGACGCCGCCATTTGTGACGAGAAAATATAATTCATCAATCCTCACTTCATCATAAAGCGACTGCGGCGAATATTCGCGGAAACGCCCGCCATCACCGAGCGACTGAGGATTCAGGCAATATCGGCAACGGAGCGGACAGCCATGAAAAGCCACAAGCGTTGTCACGCCGTCGCCGTCGGTAGAAAGACGGTGACGCGCCACACCAATTATTTTGGCACGTTGCATCTTGAAAGGTCGATTGTTTGCCATATGCAAAGTTACAACAAAATCCTGTAACTCTGTGATAATTGGGTAAGAAAAAATCCGCTGTGCAGGGGCCGTCGGAATATTTGATCTCGCAGAGATTTATCACTTTGTCGCTTCGGTCAATCAAGAGATAAATTTGCGCACCGGGATGCTCATCATTAGCAACTGTACGCCACGAGTATTCATTTGGAAGCGTGAAACATTGTTAAGACTTATAATATCCCATAGCTCGTTTTGCGTCACGCTTCCAAATCTATGATTTCCGGGATGCATTTGGAAACTTGACGAGATAGCGTGGGGTGATAATCGTAAATAACGGGATTCCACGAGAGTGTCAAACATAATAGTTTTTACATACATTTGGCTCCGTATGGGTAATAGAAGTCGGATTAGTTTGGCTTGGGCTATAATAAGCTCTGTGCATGAAATAGCGGAAGCGGTATTATGTCTATATAAAAAAATATCTTGGCGCGGACCTTGATGTCAGTCCGCGCCAAGATATATGGGTAGACGTATGTTGATGTTTTACGTTAGTTGCGCACGTGGTAGGAGATGAGGCCTTCCATCGGGGATGCGATGACTTTGCCTACGTTGCAGTCGATGGCTGCGGCGGCTTCCTGGAGCACGTCGCGGAAGTGGTAGGCCACGGAGCCTACGAAGTTGACGGGCAGCGTCTTGTAGGCCATGTAGTGGGCCACGTTGCGCACGAAGAACGATTTGAACGAGTTGAGCACGAGACGGTGTATCGACGGTTCCTCGATATATTTTGCGAGGAACGGGGTCAGTGACGCGAGGAAACGGTTGGCTTCGGGGTTGCTGTACACGCGGCGTATCACGGTGTCCATGTCGAGGTCGTACTGCTCGCGGAATTTAAGGCAAAGTTCCGGAGGAAGCTGCTTTTTGAATACGTCGGAGATAAGCTGTCGTCCGAGCACGGCGCCGCTTCCCTCGTCGCCGAGGATATAGCCTAAGGGCGCTACCGAGTCGATGATTTTCTCTCCGTCGTAAAGACATGAATTGGACCCGGTGCCGAGTATGCACGCTATGCCGGGCTGGCTGCCGCACAACGCTTTTGCCGCACCCGTCATATCGCTCTCCACGGCTATCACCGAGAACGGGAATGAGTTTTTCAGCGCCTTTTCGACCGCGCGGTTATATTCGCCGCCGCGGCATCCGGCTCCGTAGTAATATATGCGTTCAATCTGTTCGAGGGGTATCTGGAATTGCGGAGCCACTTCGTCGGCTACGCGTTGCGACATCTCCTCGTAGGTGAGCATTACAGGGTTCATGCCTGTAGTGTTGAACTCCATGATTTTCTCTGTCTTTTCGAGCAGGCACCATTTGATGCCACTGCTTCCGCCATCTGCGATAAGTATCATATTCAATCAGTTTTTGTTGTTTTCTCTCATTCGACGGCTATCACCGGTAGAGGTGGTAGCGCTCTTTAGTATAGTTGAACCGTTGTATGTCTTTGTTCCAGACCGGTAGTATGGAATCGACCTTGTATTTATTTTTGATGAGTTTTTCCCTGATTTTTTTACTTCCTACTACATTATCAAACATTTTAATATTGTTTTTGTTTGCTGCCGTAGCAGTTAAAGGTGACTGCCGGGGATACATCGCGTGCAGTTCCTGCATGACATAAAACTGAACAGTCGTCAGTTGCGCCGAATCCGGGTCGGTCACGTATACCTCAACTCCTTTCACAGGCTGACCTTTGAATATCCCGTAGTATGGCGTATAGTGAACAGGTCTGAACTTCACGCCGGGCAATTCGAGCGCGTTAAGGCGCGCCGACAGCTTTCCGGCATCGTCAATCCAGGGTGCGGCAAAAGTTTTGAACGGCAACGTATATCCCACGCCTATCGAAATCCAGCCGAGTTCGCCGGCAATACCTGTGGCGGGGTAGTACAGGCAGGTCTGCTCCGACGGAATGTGCGGAGAGGGGAGCACCCAGGGCAGCCCGGTGCGGCTGTAAGTCATGTCGCGGGTCCACCCGGTCATCGGTATGACTGTCAGTTTCAGCCTGTCGGCACCTTTTATCAGCCCTTCCCCCTTGAGGTAGAGGGCGAGTTCGCCGGGAGTGAGACCGTAGAGATAGGGTATCGGATACTGGCTCACGAAAGATATGCAGTCGGGTTCGGTGAGCGGACCTTCCACACGTATTCCTCCGAGAGGATTCGGCCTGTCGAGCACTACAAACACTATGCCGGCCTCGGCGGCAGCCTCCATTGCCTTGCCCATGGTGGAGATGAACGTGTATGAACGGCACCCGTTGTCCTGTATGTCATATACGAGCGCGTCGATACCTTTGAGCATTTCGGGCGTCGGCTTTTTTGTCGCGCCGTATATTGAATACACTTTGACTCCGGTAGCCGCGTCGGTCGATGTAGCCACACGTGCCCCCGCCGCCACATCGCCGCGTATACCATGCTCGGGAGCGAACATAGCCGCCAGTTCCACACCCTCGGCTGCCGCCAAAATATCGGGCGTGGCATTGAGCTGCGGGTCGACTCCTGTCGGATTGGTTATAAGGCCCACACGCTTGCCGCGTAGTGCCTCGAAGCCCGATTCGCGCAGTGTCACGATGCCCGGTTTTACCTGGGCCGACAGCATGACCGACACGAGCAGCAGTAGGGATAATATTGTTTTTTTCATCGTGTCACTGTTTTTGGCCGAATTTTGGCTCGATTTTCACTATGGAGGATACAAAAATGGTGGCGGCACAGCAGATGGTGGCGAATATGAAAAGACCTTCGTAGCCTATTTTTGTCACTATCCATCCGGCGGCCATGCCCGGGAGCATCATTCCGGCAGCCATAAAACCGGTACACAATGCATAATGCGATGTGGCGAATTCTCCTTCGGAAAAATAAATGAGATAGAGGAAAAATGCAGTGATTCCAAAGCCGTAGAAGAATTGCTCGACGAATATGCAAATGTCGATGATAACCACTGACGGCTCTGAGAATTGACTTAGCAGCAGGAATATGGCACAGGTGGCCGGTATGCACAGCGCCATCGGGCGCATCATCTTTTTCAATCCATAGCGTGAGACTATCAGACCGCCCAATATGCCGCCTATCGTCAGGCCGCATACACCGAAAACACCGTATGTAAGGGCGACGTCCTGGTCTGTAAGTCCAAGACCTCCTTGGGCGACAGGATCGAGGAGAAACAGATTCAGCATCTTCTCAAGAAATGCTTCCGGAAGTCTGAACAATAATATGAACGCGACAGCGGTTCCTGCATGCTTTTTCTTAAAGAAAGTGACTACCGTAAGCCAAAATTCTTTGAATATTTCACTACTGCTCCGAGATGTAACCGCCCCTCCGTTCTCCGGTCGCGGCATCGCGAAACTGTTGTAGATTGAGCCAATGATGAATATCGCGGCCAGCATGACGAACGCTATTGTCCATGCCGTATGAGAATTTCCGGTAATCAATATGAATGTTCCGGCGATATAGAGTACTACACCGTTGGAAAACACCTTCGCGAGCCGGTAGAATGTCTGTCGTATGCCCACGAAATAGCTCTGCTGATGCTCGTCGAGCGATATCAGATAAAATCCGTCTGAGGCAATGTCATTGGTTGCCGAAGCAAATGCTATCAGCCAGAATATTATCAGCGTCCCCTCGAAAAAGAGAGATGTGTTTAACAGGAAAGCGCCTATGGCAAAAGCGACACCGATGACCCACTGCATTGTGATGCTCCACCATCGTTTGGTGCGGATGATGTCGATGAACGGACTCCAAATTGGTTTGATTACCCAGGGCAGATATATCAAGCTCGTGAAAAATGCGTTTTCTTCTTTGGGTATGCCGAGATTTTCATACATGGTCACAGATATTACAACCACGATGAAATATGGCAGCCCTGAGAGAAAATATAATGAAGGTATCCAGAACCATGGTTGGCGTCCGGTTCTGGAATTTACGGGTTGCGAGCCGGTCGTGGCCGGTATGGGCTCCGGTGCTTCTTGGAGTGAAATCTTATTCATAAGCTCTTGTGATGGTTGTATGGGGATAATAATGCCCCAGTATCTGTCGGAAATCGTACCCGGCCACGCTCATGGCGGCTGCGCCTATCTGGCAAAGCCCCACGCCGTGTCCCCAGCCTGCTCCCCGGAGCGTAAAGGTAGTGATTTTTTTGTCTCCGCCGGCTATTTCTTGCGACTTTTCTACAATAAAGGCCGACGAGTAGAGGTGCGACGGTGACAGCAGGCGGCGTATCTCGAGCTCTTTCCCTATAGTTTTGGTCAGTTTACTGCCCGTTATCTTCAACCGGCAGATACGTCCTGACGGTCCGCGCTGTAGCGGTGTGAGGTCGATTATTTCGCCGAAATCGAGTCCCGATTTGCGGCGTATCAGGTCGGATAGTTCGGCCGAGTCGACTGTCACGCTCCATCGGTAGAAGTCGGTGGTCGATTGGTCGAAATTGTTAAGCACCATTCCGAGCAGGTCGGCATCCGACGTGTTGCAGAATGCTTCCGGACGCGAGAGTATCCATTGCGCGGCGCCCTCTTCGGTAGTTAGGTCGGGCAGCGGTGATGCCGGAAGCGTGTCGCGGAACGATTTCAGGTAGGGATGCCGTTCGTTGTCCCAGCAAGTCGGAAATTCCTCGGTGGCTCCGCCGCAGCATTTCGAGAAACGTGCGTCGCATATTTCGCCGTCATGCATCAGCACGAGTCCTTCGGTCGCCTTCACGGCCTCGTCGGCAGCGGGTGTGGTAAGGCGCGTCACCCCCTGGTAGCGCTGGCAATGGTCGTCGGCGCAGACATCGAATAGCGTGTGGTCCTCCCGGTCGTACCATCGTATTATCTCGTCGCCTTCAACGCTCTCCGACGGCTTAGTCTCGGTCGGGCGGCGTCCTATCTGACGCAATACCCAGCTGCGCGATATTACGGCATGCGCTTTCAGAAACTCTACGGGCGACGCGGCGTTCATCTCCGACGATATGACGCTGCGCAGATAGTCCTCCACGTCCACGTGGTTGATTACCACAAGCATGCCGTTGTCGGGAACAAGCTCGACCGACCCGCGGAAGCGCTGCGACTGGCGCTGCTCCCAGTGGAAGCCTACACCGATGGTCACTCCGGCGACTTCAAATACCGAATTATCCGATGCCGGAGCGACGAGCAGCGGTTCGCTGATTTCGGATATGCTGAAATGCCGACTGCCGGTCTCGGCGAAACCGGATATGAAGTTGATGTCGACTTCGGGTGCCGACATGAGTCCTACCGCGAGGACGGGACGTGTATTATTGCGTGTTGAGGTCATGTGTCAGTTCGTTGATTTCTGATTGGCTGAAGCATAGCCGGGAGTAAATGCTTCTGATTGTATCGGTGGTGATGTTTTCGTAATCCTTAAGCCGCGGAGCCACGATGACGCCGGCCAAATCGATTGAGGCGGGACTTATCAGCATGCCCTCCTCGCCGTAGAAGTCGGGGCGGTGGCGCCGCCGCGGTATGATTGTGAGTTCCGGTACGCCGCTTTCGCAGGTGCAGAATATATTGACTTTCGGTTCACTCTCCTCCCTGTCGCGTGGCAGGCAGTCCAAAGCAGCGTCCACGCCATGCTGCGAGGCTTTCTCTCCGCTTAGTCTGATTACGCCGAACGGCAGCGCTGTTGTCCCGAACATCGGCAGTGCCGACCTTCTCACGGCCTGAAAGTGGAAATGGTCGGGTGCGGAAGCTCCACATGCCGGCCCGTTGTAGAATATGGCGAAATCGGGCAGAAGCGACGATAGCCGTGTCATGTCGGCGATGGCGCCGACTGTCGACTGCGGCCTGTGCTCTTTGGCTATGATTGTGAAGTGCTCGGGCAGGATAGGGAACGGGTTGACCAGAATGCGGTAATCCCCCCAGTCGATATGCTGTTGCTGCGGCGGCCGGTTGGCATCGCACAGGAAGCATCGCCGCGCCGCAATCGATGCCTTGTCGACTTTGGCGGCCGACGACTGTATGCGTGCCGGATTGTGCGACACGGTCACGCCGAACCCGTCGATGTCCATCTCCCGCGTCAGCACATTGTCAAGTGCGGCAAAACGTGCGGCAGCCTCGGGCCACATCTCCAACTGCCGCCTGAAAAAGTCGGTTACTTCATTTTGTGTCAACATGTCATTATGATGTCAAAAAAGTTATTCGCACTAACGTCCTCCGGAATTGTAGGGACGCACGGTCTGTGCGTCCCTACTTCGTTGAATTTCGCTTTTTTACCCACTGTCACAGTCCGTTTTTAGTGATGCGGGCTTCGACTTCCCAGGTGCGCAGACGGTCCTTATACAGATTGTTGGCATTGACACGCGCTATGTCGAGGTTGGAATCTGAATTCCCCTCCCACCTACGGCACAGATACAGGGAGTCGTAGATGCGCCCTATGCGGTAATCACGCGATATGGCAAGCCCCAGCGCGTAATCCTCACCGTAGGAAGTGTTGGGCACCCGGATTTCACGCAGCAGATTGGTGACGAAAGCGCGCGGCGCACCCAGTCCGTTGATGCGAAGCGCATTGTTGCGCCCGTTGTCGTCGGTCCATTCGCGGTGGTCGATAAGACCCGGCGGGAGCGGATTGAGGTTGAAATCGGTAAGTTCGTACGACCCGATTACCATTCCGCAGTTCTCCTTGCGGAAAGTGTCGACGATACGCTGCAGCGTGTCGGTGTTTTTGTAGAGGTCGTCGCTGTCGAGCTGTACGGCAAACCGGCCGCAGTGCGCCGAGTTGATGCCCTCGTTCCAGCATCCCCCGATACCTAAGTCGGAAAATGCCGGAATAATTACTTTCAGGTTGTCATATTTGTCGGCAAGGCCGCGGAGCACGTCAGTCGTGCCGTCGGTGGAATGATTGTCGATTACGATGACATTGTATTTGAAATCAGCCGTCTGTGACAATGCGCTCTCCACGGCGTCGGCTATCGTTGACACGCGGTTGCGCACAGGTATTATCACTGACGCTTCCACGGGGAAATCACCGCTGTAGTCGGCATCCTTGAAATGCGGCTCGAGGTAAGCCCCGATTTTTTTCAGATGGACGGTGCAGGCATCCTCCATCTCGAGCTGACGTGCGCGGTTGCGCGGGTCGACGTAATCAAACTGTTTTTCTCCCGATGTGCGCGTATCCGTCTCGACTGCGGTATATAGCGTCTCGGGTATATGCACGATGCCGGCAAGACGGCTCAGTGCCAGCCGCACGGCATACATCCCGGCGTACCGGTAGTCGGCGTCGATTGTGTCGCAGGCCTCGCGCAGACGGCGCGTGTCAATCATGACGAGCGGACCAAAATCGAAATCGTCGCGCAGCGATCCTTTGAAGCAGTCGATTGTAGGCACCTGTTTTGTCTCCCCCGAGAGGGTGGTGACACGGTAGTCGGAATACACCATCGCGGCTCCGCTGTCGGCTGCTATGCGAGCCATGCGCGGCAGGCAGTTGTAGCCCGGAGCGAGTGAATATGGCGATGCGAATATGGCGACATAGTCGGCGATAGCTCGCTCTGCTATCTCTTTCCATGCACCCGTTGTGCCGAAATCATAGCCGTCGGCGCGGGAAAATACCTCAAATTTCATATCAGTTTAATGTCATTTTATAATTCAATATTAGTATCCTGCACCGAGGCGGGAGTGCCTGTCGGGAACCGGTAATTGCGGTCAAATACGACGGAAGGCGTGGGTTGCGGCTCTATCGGCAGCGGGGTGGTGCGCAGGTACAGGAGCATCTGCGCCATGAGCATCTCACGTTCATCAGCGCTGCGTATGGTCTCGAACGGAAATCCCATCGTTATTACGGCGCTTTCTTTGCGGTTGGATGCCACGGCGGCGCTTTTGCCGTTCTCGGCGTAGGTCATGATTGACTGCGACACGCCGCGTTCGGCGCTTACTATCGCATCGGGCGATTCCACGACATATATCTTTTCGTTCGGTTGCGACGCGTATTGCAGCCCGTCGCCCGGCCGGTGGCAGTTGGCCCAGAACGGGAGTACATCGATTTTTCCCGACACTGCGGCAAACGCGCTCTCATACTCGATGCCGAGCACCTGACGTGCAAATGCCGCATCCGCTCTCATTGTCGAGTCGGAGGAAAAAGGATTGGCAAACAGGTCGGCGGCTATGAATGTGCCGCTTGCAAGCAGACTTCCTTTGCGCGAGGTATGGTCACGCAGTTTCTTCTGCAACGCTGCCGGGAAAGCCTTGAACCGAGTGGAGGCTTCTGCATTGCCCATCAGCACCTCTTTCTGCTTTCCGATGATGAGGTCGATGATGGAGTTACGGTAGTTATGTCCGAGATACCCTTCAAGCGATGTGGAGATAAACGGATAGCCTGCGGCCGCGATTGCTGCGCCGTGCACACGCGGATAGTCGAAGCTGTTGCCTGCCACAGGGTGGCCGTCGTATTTGCTTTCGCTTGCGCCGAAGCCCGGATCTGCTTCATCGTCGACCCACGGGCTTTCGCGGTCAAAATTGTATTGTGAGCCGGAGTAGGCTATATTGCGGCGATAGGGCACGCCGTAGTCGAGCTGGTCGAGAAATCCTGCCTCGTCGGGCGTCTCCATCCAGTCGGGCGCCGACAGACGCGTGAACCCGTTCACTATAAGGACCTGCGGATTGCCGTTGTCAATCCGGCACAGGCTGAGCGTCTCTGACGGGAAGGAGATACCTCCGGCATTGGCGGCGATGATGCGGAAATTGTATATGATGCCCGGTTTGGCCTCAAATTCGTATGAAGTGCCGGTCTCCTCGGCAATTTTGAGGAATACGTCGGAAAGCCCTTCCGACATCTCTACGTAATATTTCGAGGGCACGGCTGTCGGTTCGAGGGAATCGACGGTGGCTTTCCAGCGGAGCCTGTAGAGGCCCTTGCCACGGTCCTCAATCATGAATGCTCTTACCGGCAGCGGCTGTACCATGTAGCCCCCCTTTGCCCCGTATAGGTATTTGAGCATCCCTTTGTAGATGGCACGCGCCGCGTCGAAACGGAACTGCGGGTTCTGCCCGTGCCGCATGTCGGCGAAATTCTGGTGGGAGAGAAGTTCTACGAGAGCCGACGGCACTTTCGGAATACGCGCTTCGGCATATTTGCGGTTGCGGGTCTTGCGTTTGGTCCACAGCGGCTCATGGAGCGCTTTCATGTCGTTGACCACCGAATTGACGATGCTTTCGGCCAAGTCGCGGTTGGTGGTGCGCCGGCGCCCGTCGCCGAGGCGTGTGCCACCGTCGGTGGAATATATTCCGAGCGTACCTACTATCGTAGAGTCGGGGGTGGTGCCTGCGTCGGTGTGAAGCGCGAACGCTATGTCTACCGGGATGCCGAGCCCCTTTTCCTTAGGCAGTCTCGACGACCCTCCCGCAAGATAGTTTACCCATAGCGGGCGGCTGTTGAAATCGTCGGAATAATCATTCTCATAATCGGTCTTTGAATAGACCTCAACAGGTGCGCCTGCCCACTGCAGCCAGTAACGGGCACCCTCCATCCATCGCGGCAGTCCGCTTGTGATGCCGTCTTTGCCGCGTGCCACATTGCCCGTGCCGCCACCTATCCTGACTGCGTCGGCCGTGACAGTCTTGCCTATATTGGTGCCTGACGCCGCGTTGCTTATAGTGACTATCGGGATCTCCTGCACGCCTGCTTCCAACGGGAAGCTGCCCAGCGCAATCCATGTCCCTCCGCCCATCGTCTGGTTGACGGTGAATGTCTCGTCGCCACGCAGCGAGTGTACGGTATATTTTACTGCATCGGAACTGTTGGGGAGCGAAGCGTAAGAGATGTAGACGGTATATTCTCCGGCACGCGGTATGCGGGCGTTCCACGATGCAGTCGAAGCGTCGGCGTTGGTCCCTACGGTAGTGATACTGCGCACCGACCCCTCGCTGAAAGGATTCTGGCGGTCGGAAAGGTTTCCTGACGGCATCCTGAACCCGGGTTTTGTCGCTGTTGTCCATTTTTTCAATGTCGATATTTCGGAGTATCCGGGTGTCGACGGGGAGTCTGCATCGATGATTACCTCGATGTCGTTGAGGTCGCGTTCGCGCGGCAGCATCACGTATGCCCCTGCGTTTTCAAGCATAGGTACAAGCAGGTCGAGCACATACGAGGTGGAATAAAGGTCCTCGATGGTCTGCATCAGGTGTGCCCGTTGCCACAGCCATCGGTTTTTCTCGATATTGTAATATTTGCCGTGGCTTTGCCACAGGGCGATATTCCTTCCGTCAAGACCTTTGGGAGCTTTAGGGAAACCGTCGCGCACAACGGGTTGCTGTGCCGTGGCGGGAATAATGCATGTGACGGCGGCGAAAGCAAAAAACAATATATTTGCAACAAATTTTTTCATTACTACAAATGTAACTAATAATAATGAAAAAAACAGGGCAAAAAGCTACAATAATAGTTAAGAAAAAATGTTAAACACCTCCCTATTCCTCGGGCGCCACAAATGTATATGCCCCGATTTCGGCCGGTGAATGCACCGCCACCCCGTAGCGGTCGGCAGTGAACCCGAAGATGTCGTATGCCGCATCTGCCGCACCTATGGCCGGTGACTCCGGCTTCACGCGGTAGTCGAACAGATATTCATTGCGCACGGTGTAGTAAAGCGGGTCGGTGTCCCACAGGCAGTTGATGAAATTGTCGTCGTCCGTTCCTTTGCTTTTGAATATGCAGCGTCGCATGGTGACGGCCGTTCCGGTAAGGTCGCCGTGCGAAAACTCCGTGCCGTTGCCGTAGACGATGGTATTGGTGAAATCGGCCGAGATGTACGGCTTCTGGCCGCTCTCCTCGTCGGAGTCGTCGGGACTGAGATGCGCAAGCTGTATGGCCGGGCCGCCGAGCACCGTGAACAGATAGTAGTTGGCTATGGTGCAGTGGTTGAATATATGTTTCCCGCCGGTAAGTCTCACTATGCCTTGCGAAGCGTCGGTCAGCTCGCAGCCCACGGCCTTGATATTGGCGTGGAACGAGTCGATGATATAGTTGGTGGTATTGCGTATCTGGCAGTTGGTGAGCGTCAGGGCGGGGGAGTCGCCCGACTCGATGGCAGACAGTGTCAGGCCGTCGGAGCTGTTGCGTACCGAAGTATGCGACATGCTGTTGTCGCGTGACGATGATGTGAAATATATTCCGCCCCATTGCCCCGACATCAGTTCGTAGGGTATGGAGGCGGCCACGTTGCCTGTGCGGTAGCCTGTTATCTCAACCTGTGCGTCGGGAGTTCCGGTGGTGAGCAGCGTCCCTTCCACCTTGAACGCCGATTTGTCCTTCATACGCACCTTTGTGCCTGCTTCGAGTGTGAGCGTGGCGCCGGGAGCAATCCTGATGGTGTCGGATATGAGATACGGTTTTGCCGCGTTCCATATCGTATTGCCGGTAATGTCCAAGCCGTTGTATCTTACTACATCCTGCCCCTGTATGTTGAGCACCACGGTCGATGTCACTCCGTTGGTGATGAAGTCGAGATGACGCTCTACCTCCAGCAGGTCGTCACGGCCATTTTCGGGGAGGGTGGCCTCCACAAACACGAATATCGAATCGTTGGGACGTATCTCGATGTCGCTGAACGATTTGCCTGAAAATCCGTCGACGTTGAGACGGAAATAGCCGTCGTTGTCGTCGCGGAGGGATATATTGCTTATGTTCAATATCTTGTCGTGACGGTTGTAGACGGTGAAACGGCGTGTCGGTGAGCCTTCGAGTGTGTAAATTTCACCCATTTTTAAGGTATCGACCGAGAATGCCGGCTGGTCGGACGGTGAAGTCGTGACTCCGTCCTCGATGCACGCCGTCAGCATGCAGGCCGCGATGGCAGCTATTACAGTAAGATATATTGATATTTTGCGTTTCATTGATATTGTCGTTGATGTATGTCAATAAAATAACGAAAACCTATGTGGATTATTGCTTTATAAATATAAAATCACTACCTTTGCGCCTCCGTTATAGGAGTAAGAGGGTATTGCGGAAATGCAGATCTCGCTCGACATTGTAGGGAGAATGTTGCAAAACTTCCAATTGTAGGGACGCACGGTCTGTGCGTCCGGAAAATCGTCCGTCTGTCGCCGCCTCCCACCCTCCAAGAGTGCTTGCTACCTCGTTAAAAACAAGAAAAAATGAAACAATTAGCCAACCGCCAAGTATCGGCGCTTTATCTCGTGCTCGTCCTGACATTCTGTATATGTCTGATTGTAGCAAATCTTGTGGAAATCAAGACAATCGACCTCGGACCGCTGACTATCACCGCCGGGGTGATAATATTCCCTCTTTCGTATATCATAAATGACTGTGTTGTTGAGGTCTACGGACTTCAGCGCGCCAAGTTCATGATATGGCTCGGATTCGCGTCGAGCCTGTTTGTGACGCTTGCCCTGCAGCTGTCAATCGCGCTCCCCGGCTCGGCGGAGTGGACATCGCAGTCGGCCATGCAGGAAATCTATGGAGGCGTGCCGCGTATCGTTGCGGCAAGTTTTCTCGCGTTTCTGTGCGGCTCGATGGTCAATGCCTATACGATGGAACGAATGAAGCGTTCGGGCAACGACGCGCGCCGCTTCTCGTTCCGCGCCATATTGTCGACCGTCTACGGCGAATGTATCGACTCGGTGATATTTTTCCCGATAGCCTTCGGCGGAGTGCTGTCGTGGCGCATGATAGTCTCGCTGATGGTCACGCAGGCCGTCATAAAGACATTATACGAAGTGATGATACTTCCTGTCACGATTCTTGCCGTAGGCAGGTTGCGTAAAGTGGAAAGGATGGTGGAGCATGCGTGATGCCGAAATGAATTCCGACGCAACCGTGCGCGCTCATGCCGCCTATGACGCAGTCAAGGCGCCGGCAGGCGTGACATGGATATGGTTTGACCTCGACGACACGCTCTACGATTTCGCAGCCTCGTCGCTCATAGCCCTGCGCGGCGTGTACGACAAATACCGCCTTGACCGCTTTTTCAGCAGCGTCGGGCAATGGACCGAAGTCTATCACAGCCATAACGCCGCTCTCTGGAAACTCTACAACGCCGCCATGATTACGCAGCAGAAACTCCGTTTCGACCGCTTTTATCTCCCCCTGCTCGAAGGCGGTGTCCCCGATGAGGAGAACCGCCGCTTAAATCCCCTCCTCGATGTGGACTATCTCGCCATGCTCGGAGCCACAGGACTGCTTGTCGACGGTGCGCGTGAAGCACTGGCCCGTCTGAAAGAACGCGGTTTTCGCATCGGTATCCTCTCCAACGGTTTCCGTGGCGTGCAGCATGACAAACTCCGGTCTTCCGGCATCGGTCATCTGGTCGATACCGTAGTGCTCAGCGACGACATCAATGTCAACAAGCCCGACCGGCGTATATATGAATATGCACTGAGCCGGAGCGGATCCACCGCGGAAGAGTCACTGATGATAGGCGACAATCCCGATACCGATATCGCGGGCGCCCTGCGTGCCGGATGGAAAGCACTGCTGTATGCCCCTCGTGCCGAAGATGAAAAAATCGTAATCGATGGATGCGAAATAGCTGTGATACGTCATCTCGGTGCGTTGCTAAATTGGTAAAAGATTGAAGTTTATTAAAATTTTGTGCATAAAATTGCACACAATTAAAAAAAAAATGCGATATTTGCATCTGCAAAACGGCACCGGACGTTTTTGCGCTACTAAATGCTTGCAAACAAATATATTAACCTATAATTAAAAAATCACGTACAACAATGACTAAAGCAGACATCGTTAACGAAATCGCTAAACGTACAGGTCTTGAAAAGGCCAATGTACTCGTCACCATCGAAAATTTCATGGATGTGGTAAAAGACTCCCTCGCCCATGGTGACAACGTATATCTTCGCGGCTTCGGTAGCTTCATCATCAAGAAACGTTCTGAAAAAACAGCTCGCAACATCTCTAAAAATACAACAATCATCATCCCCGAACACAACATCCCGGCATTCAAACCGGCCAAAGTGTTCATGGAAGATGTAAAATAATATAGGGTAACGGTTTCGGCCCGACACCCACTGAGAATCAGTCATTTATTTATAAACTTTTTAATCGTTACATCAAAATGCCCAGCGGTAAAAAAAGAAAAGGCCACAAGATGGCTACACACAAACGTAAAAAACGTCTGAGAAAAAATCGTCACAAGAAGAAATAATCTCATGACATAACGCTATACAGGACAAACTTATATGATATTCCGCCAGGCGGTTGTTGTCAATAAGTTTGTTCTTGCGTTTTTATAAATGAAAGCCGGGCCATAAAGGCGCGGTATCCCCTAATCCTGCATCGGCCATAATCGACCGCATGCATAATTTAAACCCAACCAATGAAAAGCGAATTAATTGTAGACGTACAGCCCAATGAGGTGTCGATTGCGCTTACCGAGGAGGGACGACTTGTCTCCCTGCAGAAAGAGTCGCGCAATCTTGCCTACGCTGTCGGCGACATCTATCTGGCTAAAGTGAAGAAACTCATGCCGGGACTGAATGCCGCCTTCGTAAATGTCGGCTACGAAAAAGACGCTTTCCTTCATTACCTTGACCTTGGCCCCCACTTCTCTTCCTATTCAAGTTTTGTAGACCAGCTGCTTGATGATAAAAAACGCATTCCGCAACTCTCGAAACTCAAACTCGGTCCGGACATCGACAAACACGGATCCATAGCCGACCTTCTCACATCGGGACGCGAACTGCTCGTGCAGATAGTCAAAGAGCCTATATCGTCAAAAGGTCCGCGTCTCACCACCGAAATTACATTCACCGGACGATACCTCGTACTTATACCCTTCAGCGATAAAATATCCATTTCGCAAAAAATCAAGTCGACCGAGGAGAAATTGCGTCTCCGTCAGCTTGTCGAGAGTATACGCCCGAAAAATTTCGGAATTATAATACGCACTTCGGCCGAAGGAAAACGTGTGGCCGACCTCAACCACGAGCTGAAGACTCTTCTCGAATGTTGGGAATCCACTCTCGCCAAAGCACAGAAAGCCACGGCACCGTCCTTGATTTTCGAAGAGGAGAGCCGTATTGTAGGAGTGTTGCGCGATATATTCTCACCCGATTTCGAAGCCGTTCATGTCAACGATGCCGACGCTATGGCGCAGATACAGAAATATGTGAGCCTCATAGCCCCCGAACGTCGCGATATAGTAAAACTGTACGACAAGCCCGAACCGATTTTCGATAAATTCAACATCACCAAACAGATCAAATCATCGTTTGGCAAAACTGTATCATTTAAATCGGGCGCGTATATCATAATCGAGCATACCGAAGCACTGCATGTCATCGACGTAAACTCCGGCAACCGCACAAAGGCATCCGCCGACCAGGAAAGCAACGCCCTCGAAGTCAATCTGCGTGCCGCCGACGAAATAGCACGTCAGCTCAGGCTCCGCGACATGGGCGGAATCATCGTCATCGACTTCATCGACATGAACAAGAGCGAGCACCGCCAGCGGCTCTACGAGCACATGAAAGAAGTCATGGCCAACGACCGCGCGCGTCACAACATATTGCCGCTCAGTAAATTCGGCCTGATGCAGATAACACGCCAGCGCGTACGCCCGGCTCTTGACATAACCACTACCGAGAAGTGTCCCTCATGTTTCGGGAAAGGGGAAGTGCAGCCGTCACTCCTTTTCACCGATACACTCAAAGAGAAGCTCGACTACCTCGTCAGCACGCTCAATGTCAAAAAATTCACAATGTATGTGCACCCGTTTGTCGACGCCTATCTCAACCGCGGATTATTCTCGATAGCCCGCAAGTGGCGTCGCGAAATTGGCGGCAGCTTCCGCATAATGCCCGACCAGTCGCTTGCCTATCTGCAATACCGTGTCATCGACGACAACCGCAACGAGATTGACCTTCAGGAAGAAAAGGATCTCGACAGTTCATCGACAAAAACAAAAGATAAGCCTTCGTTATTAAACCGCTGGCTGAACGGAATTGAGAAAGTCGGAAATAAACTTCCGCATCCGATTTCTATTTTTGCAATTTTAGTTCTCTTTGTTATCGTTCTTTCTGCTGTCTGTGAGATGGCTGGAGTTTCGGCAACAGGTGAACTGGTTAACCGTTCTAAGGGAGTCGTAGAGACTCAGACGGTTCAGGCTGTCAGCCTTTTGAATGGTGAGGGGCTTGTATACATGCTGACACATGCAATCACTAACTTTACAGGATTCGCTCCTTTGGGAGTTGTCCTGGTAGCTATGTTTGGTATCGGACTTCTGGAGGACAGTGGTTTAATCGGAGGCGCATTAAAGTCTGCTGTAGAGGTTACTCCGGCTAAGTTAATCACTCCGATGATCGTATTCTTAGGCGTTATGTCCAACCTGGCCGATGCAGTTGGATACATCGTTCTGATTCCGATTGCAGCACTGATGTTCATGGCATACAATCGTCATCCGGTAGTTGGTATGGCTGCAGCATTTGCAGGTGTATCCGGTGGTTTCTCTGCAAACTTATTAATCGGTACTCTGGATCCGCTTCTTTGCGGTATTACCAACGAGGCTGTAAAGATGGTAGACCCGACTTATGTAGTTGAGCCGACCGGAAACTGGTACTTCATGATGGTGTCTACCTTCCTGATCACAATCTTAGGTACTATCATCACTGAGAAAGTCGTTGCACCGCGTTTTGGTGAGTATCACGGCAATGGGGAAGAGAATGAAACAAGCTCTGAGTATAAATTAAACGACCAGGAAAGAAAAGCTCTGAAAGTAGCTGGTTTAACCTTACTGGTTATGATTCTGGTTCTGGTAGCTTTCTGTCTCCCGGCTAACTCTGTTATGAGAGCTGAGGACGGAACACTGTTAGGAAACTCCCCGTTCATGGAGGGCATCATCCCAATTATCACTGTACTTTTCTTCGTACCGTCTGTTGTATATGGTCATATGACTGGTGTATATCACGGAGAGAAGGATGTCTGCAACGCAATGGGACGTGCCATGGGAACCATGAGCTCCTACATCGCTCTGACCTTTGTGGCAGCACAGTTTATTAACTTCTTTGGTTATACCAAATTAGGAACGATCCTTGCATTAAAGGGAGCTGAGTTCTTTAGAAACTCCGGTATCGGAACTATCCCGACCATGATCTTATTCGTTCTTTTTGCAGCATTCATCAACCTGTTCATGGGTTCTGCATCTGCAAAATGGGCTCTGATCGCGCCGGTATTCGTACCGATGTTCATGCTGTTAGGTTACACACCGGAGTTCGCTCAGGTTGCTTACCGTATCGGTGACTCCTGTACAAACGTTATCACTCCGATGATGTCCTATTTCGCAATGATTATCGTATTCATGAAGAAATATGATAAAGAGGCTGGTATCGGAACTCTGGTTTCCACCATGCTTCCGTACAGTATCTGCTTCCTGATTGGATGGAGTATCCTGTTAGTATTATGGATCGTACTTAACTTTCCGTTAGGACCGGGTGTTGGAATGTTTCTTGGCTAATGGGGCTGAATTGTTACGATAATTTAAATAACTAGAATAAGATGTACTCTGGGAATGTTTTATGCGGAATGCATAGACATTCCAGGAGTACATATTTTTTCAAAAAAATCGTATGAAGGAGGAAATAATGAACCAGACAAATATAAAAATTGGACAATTAAGAGATCGCATGAAAGAACTGGGAATCGATGCATACCTGGTTCCGACTGCGGATTTTCATGAATCTGAGTATGTAGGCGAATTCTTTAAATGCCGTCACTTCCTGACCGGTTTCAACGGAACAGCTGGAACGGCTGTTATCACTATGGACAAAGCCGGACTCTGGACAGACGGAAGATACTTTGTACAGGCAGAAGAGCAGCTTTCAGGCAGTGAGATCAAATTATACCGCATGGGTGAACCTGAATTCCCGACTCTGGACGAATTTTTAGAGGAGGAGCTTCCGGTTGATGGATGCCTTGGATTTGACGGCCGTGTTGTAAACTCTGAGCTGGGGTATGGTCTTCAGAACTTACTGCAGGAAAAAAATGTAACAATCAACTGCAGTAAGGATCTGGTAGGTGAGATCTGGACTTCCCGTCCGGCTATGTCCTGCGAGCCTATCTGGAGCCTGGATGTAAAATATGCCGGAAAGAGTACCGTAGAGAAACTTTCAGATCTTCGTGATGCCATGAAGAAAAATAAAGCACAGATTCATCTGATGACGGCTCTGGATGAAATCGCATGGTTATTCAACCTTCGTGGAAACGATATTGTAAATAACCCGGTATTTCTGTCCTATGCACTTATTACACAGGATGAAGCCTATTTATACGTACAGAAAGAAGCTATCAAAGAAGATACTAAGATGGGAAAAGAGGTTTGTGCGGCTTTAGCTGAGGCAAAGGTTCAGGTAAAAGAGTATGCGGAATTCTTACAGGATGTGGCAGCCCTGAAGAATGAGAAGATTCTTCTGGAACGCAAGAAAGCAAGCTTTGCTGTATGCGAGAGCATTGATGCTTCCTGCCGTATTATAGACGAGATGAATCCTTGTGCGACCATGAAGGCTGTTAAGAATGCGACCGAGATCGAAAATATGCGTAGGGCCCATTTAAAAGATGGCATTGCTGTTACCAAGTTTATGTACTGGCTGAAGCATACCATCGGAACCTGCGATATGACAGAGATGACAGCGGCTCATAAAATTGAAGAACTGCGAGCAGAGCAGGGCAACTATATCGAGCCAAGTTTCGTAACCATTGCCGCTTACAAGGAAAATGCAGCAATGTGCCATTATCATCCAAGCGATGAGGTATGCAAGAAATTAAAACCGGAAGGTCTTCTGCTGGTAGATTCCGGCGGACAGTATTTAGAGGGAACTACTGATATCACAAGAACCTATGCATTAGGACCTCTGACCGAGAAGGAAAAAGAGTACTACACAATCGTAGCAGCCGCTATGCTGAAGGTATCAACCATGAAGTTCCTTCACGGCTGCCGGGGAATCAACTTAGACTACACCATCCGTGAAGCATTCTGGAAACGTGGTCTTGATTTTGCACATGGTACCGGACATGGTGTTGGATATCTTTCTAACGTACATGAGAGACCGAACGGACTGCGCTGGAAGGTTGTTCCGGAGCGTCAGGACAGTGCTGTGATTGAGCCGGGCATGATCTGCTCCGATGAGCCGGGTCTGTACTTTGCTGGCGATTTCGGAACCAGAACAGAGAACCTGATCTTATGTGTCGAGGATGAGAAAAATGAGTACGGACAGTTCCTGAAGTTCGAATTCCTGACCAAGGCGCCGATTGACTTAGAGGCACTGGATACACGTTTCATGGATGACGCGGATATCGAGCGCTTAAATACATACCATAAAGACGTATACGAAACCATTTCTCCGTATATGAATGACGAAGAAAAAGAGTGGTTAAAACACGTAACAAGAGAAATTTCAAGATAATATGATGTTACAGTTTAGCCATGCGCTGGTTTGAATGAATATGGAAACAAGAAGATGTCATGGCTGAACTGTAACAATATAATACCTCCTGAATAGATAAGTAGAACGTCCGTGAGACTTGGCGCGTGATTCTGGTCAGCAAAGCTGGCATATTCCTATCAGAATCACTGCGCATGAGATCAAAATCTATTCAGGGGGTATTTTTATTACATCTATTCAGAAATGATTGCAAGATTATTTAATTTCTATTATGATGATATAAGAGTCATTAATGATTAAGAGATGCGGTTCTGTCAGCAGGGGCAGATAAAAATTTCATGGAAGAAGGGTAGTTTTCAAATGAGAAGAATCAATGTTGAAACCATTACACAGAATATCAAAGAAATGTGCATTGAGGCCAACCATTTTCTGTCACCGGATATGAAAAAGGTGTTTGATGAGGCGGCAGCGAGTGAAGAATCTCCATTGGGACGTCAGATTTTAGGCCAGCTGGAAGAAAACTTATGTATCGCTGGTGAGGAGATGATTCCGATCTGCCAGGATACCGGAATGGCAGTTGTGTTTATCAAGGTAGGACAGGATGTACATCTGATCGGCGGTTCTCTGACTGATGCTATCAATGAGGGCGTGCGCCAGGGATATGTAGACGGATATCTCCGTAAATCCGTGGTTAAGGATCCGATTTACCGTGAGAATACGAAGGATAATACACCGGCTATCATTCATTATGAGATCGTAGAGGGTGAGCAGGTAGAGATCACGGTGGCTCCGAAGGGATTTGGAAGTGAAAATATGAGCCGTGTGTTCATGCTGAAACCGGCAGATGGAATTGAAGGAGTCAAGGATACTATTCTGACAGCGGTGCGGGATGCGGGACCGAATGCCTGTCCTCCGATGGTAGTAGGCGTTGGAATCGGTGGAACCTTTGAAAAGTGTGCAGAGATGGCGAAGCACGCGCTGACCAGAAATCTGGAAGAGGAATCACCGGTTGAGTATGTGCGTGATCTGGAAAAAGAAATGCTTGAAAAGATCAATAACCTTGGGATCGGTCCTGGCGGATTAGGCGGACGGACAACCGCCCTGGCTGTCAATATTGAAACCTACCCGACCCATATTGCAGGGCTGCCGGTAGGCATCAATATCTGCTGTCATGTAAATCGTCATGCGCACAGAGTGATTTGATGAATATTTTTAGGATTGCGGAAGTGCGAAGCACATAGCAATCCGGTATCAAAAGGGGAAAAATCTCTTGTGACCCAAACATCATTTGATAGTATAAAGAATGTACTCTCGGAGTTTTTCCTGCACAAAAAGATACCGAGAGTACATAAGATAGATTTGGAGGAAAATATGGATAGAACAATCACAGCTCCAATTGACAGGGAGACATTAAAAAGCCTGCATGCAGGTGATTATGTATATATAAGCGGAACCATCTATACGGCACGTGATGCAGCTCATAAGCGCATGATAGAGACGCTGGATGAAGGAAGAGAACTTCCACTTGATCTGAAAGATAATGTAATTTATTATATGGGACCGTCACCGGCCAGAGAGGGCCGTCCGATTGGTTCTGCAGGTCCAACCACAGCCAGCCGTATGGATAAATATACTCCGAGACTTCTGGATCTCGGCATGGGAGCCATGATCGGAAAAGGAAAGAGAAGCCAGGCAGTCATCGATGCCATCGTTCGCAATGGTGCCGTTTATTTTGCGGCAGTGGGCGGAGCCGGAGCAATTCTTTCAAAGTGCATTAAGGAATCGGAAGTGATTGCATACGATGATCTGGGAACAGAGGCGATCCGAAAATTGACGGTAGAAAATATGCCTATGATCGTGGTAATTGATTCCGAAGGAAACAATCTTTACGAGACCGCAGTAAAGGAATATCAGAGATAGGACAATAAGATATCAGATGTGAGATAACTCCCATCCCGCAGCAAGAATGCAGATGCATGTTAGAGTTTTATGAAGAGAGGTTATTTGCTGTTTGGCAAATAACCTCTTTGTCGTGAAGAATAAAGGTAACTGTGAACAGCTACGAATAAAGTTATAATTGATAGAGATAAACCATGATTGGCATGGTTATCATACAGAATAGAGTGGTAATTACGTTAATGGCACCAGCATAGCGGGCATCTTTTCCATATACCTGAGCCATCTGCGTGATTGTGGAGGCGGATGGGGTGATTGTGGCTAACAGGGTGACAAGCAGAATTTGTGAACCATTCTCAGCAAAAGAAGCAAGGTCGCTGAATTTAAGAAGTAAAATTGTCAAAAGCGGTACACCGATGAGCCGCAGAATCGTGACAAGTCCAATATGGGGAAAAGTCAGAATTTCCTGGGGCGTGGTTCCGGCAATCAGCATTCCTGAGATCAGCATGGCCAAAGGACCAATCATGCTTCCCAGGGAGCGGACAGCGCTGTCCACTGGACCGGGAAGTGAAATCTGTGCCAAGAATAGAAAAATACCGAATAAAATGGCAATCATATTTGTATTTGTTATGATTTTTTTAAAATCAGGCTTCTTTTCTTCACAGATCATCATTTTTCCATGACTCCAGAGAAGAAAAAGCTGTACAGAGACGTAGGCGCTGGAATAAATAACCCAGTCTGGTCCTAGAATAGAGGAAACAAGTGGTATAACAAGATTTCCTGCATTAGAGTAGATGATAGAGGCTTTTTCAACTCCGTTAAGATGAAGAAGAGGTCCTATAAAGTAAAAAAGAACGCTTCTATAGCCCTCCCGGCTGTGAGGACGAAAACAGCAGAAAGATTGCGTGCAATTGCGCAATCTTT
>ERZ780168.698-NODE-698-length-40001-cov-6.594828_pt1 | contig 40001 bp, 36 predicted proteins | sample MGYA00510981_ERZ780168 | MGnify/ENA primary metagenome ERZ780168 (study PRJEB29588, sample SAMEA2158769) | human gut metagenome | biome: human gut; feature: human-associated habitat; material: faeces | place: Denmark | collected 2008/2010 ...
CCTGCGGCAGTCCGCCGCAGGCTCGTTTCAGCGTGCCGATGAGTTCTGCTTTTATAAAGCAGTGAAAAGTATGCAGACCTCCTGAAAAATTGCAGAAAAGCAGACCGGGCGCTATTGCCCGTCCAGCAGATCCAGAAGGTCGTCGAGTTCGTCTTCGAGCGCCTCATGGCGCTCACCCCAGCGTTCATAGGCCTTGCTCATCATATCTTCCGGCTCGCGGGCGTCCAGCGCCGCGAGTTTTTCTCTCAGTTCCTGCGCAAGTGCCAGCAGTTCTTCTCGGGAGAGCGATTCCAAAGAAGACCCCTCTGCATCAGCGGGAAAGGGAATGATTTGTGCCATGTGCTTCATCCTTTCAGTTCATTTATGATCGCCTCGGCTGTCAGCATACCGTCCAGCGCGGCGGACGTGATGCCGCCGGCGTAGCCCGCGCCTTCGCCGCAGGGATACAGGCCGCGCAGATACGACTGCCGCGTCTCGTCGCGGAGAATGCGCACGGGGGACGAACTGCGCGTCTCCGGCGCAGTCAAAACGGCATCTGGCCGGGCGAAGCCGTGCAGACGCTTGTCCAGTTCCGGCAGCGCCTGCTCGAGCACGGCGGTAATGCGTTCCGGCAGAACCTTGTGCAGATCGCAGAGCGTCACGCCGGGACGGTAGGTCGGCTGCACATCCCCGAGCGCCCGTGAGGGCCGCTTTTCCAGAAAATCGCCGACAAGCTGCGCAGGCGCGCGGTAATTGCTCCCGCCCGCGCGGAAGGCCGCCTGTTCGATCTGCCGCTGCCAGTACATGCCGCCAAGCGTGGATTTGTCCGGGAAATCGGCGGGGTTCAGCGTGACGAGCAGCGCTGCATTCGCGTTTTCGCCGTCACGCGCATGGTCCGACATGCCGTTTGTCACGACGCCGCCGGCTTCCGATGCTGCTGCAACCACGCGGCCGCCCGGACACATGCAGAAGGTATAGGCCGAGCCGCCGCTTGGCAGCTGCACGTTCAGCTTATAATCTGCCGCGCCAAGCCCCGGCGCGTCCGCGAACGGGCCGTATTGGTGCTCGTTGATCTGCCGCTGCGGATGCTCGATGCGCACGCCCATGGAAAACGGCTTCGGCTCCATCGGAATCCCTGCGCTGTGCAGCGTCTCAAACGTATCGCGTGCGCTGTGTCCGATGGCAAGCAGAACGCGGGAGGCCGGAAGCACCGTCTCGCTGTCTGCGCTCTGTACACGGACGGCTGTCACACGGCCGTTTTCCGATTCAAGGCCGGTCAATCTCGTGCCGAAGCGGACCTCGCCGCCGTAGTGGAGAATTTTCTCCCGCAGGTTCTGCACGACCGTGACTAACTCGTCGGTGCCGATGTGAGGTTTTGCGTCGTATAGGATATCCGCGCTGGCCCCGGCCTCGGCAAACTGCTCCAGGATCCAGCCGATGCGCTCGTTTTTGACGCCGGTATTTAATTTTCCGTCCGAAAACGTACCTGCGCCGCCCTCACCGAACTGCACATTGCACTCCGGGTCAAGTTCGCCGGTCTGCCAGAAGCGCAGAACGGCTTCGTGCCGCGTTTTTGCGTCCTGTCCGCGCTCAAGCACGAGCGGGCAGAGCCCCGCCATGCTGAGAACCAGCGCGGCAAACATCCCCGCCGGGCCGAAGCCCGCGATAATGGGACGGCTGTCCGGCAGCGTCTGCGGCTGCGGAACGCGGTAGGGCACGTCGCGTGCGGCAGACGCCTTCGGGCAGTGGGCCATCCTGAGAATTTTATCTTCCCGGCCCTTTACAACGACATCGACGGTGTAGATGATGCGCACGTCGTTTTTCTTGCGTGCGTCAACGGATTTTTTCTTCAGGTCCAGCTGCTTGATCTCGTTCGGAGAAATGCGCAGCTGCCGCGCGGCGGCCTGCACGAGCCGGGCCATATCGCCGTCCGGCGGCAAAGAGAGATCGCGGATGCGGATCATCGAAACTCCTCCTGATTCGGTGAAATTTTCATTATCATACCACAGAACCGGCAAAAACGGAAACCGAAAAAACAGCTGCACCGGATTTTACAAAATGTTCACGCAAACGCAGGAAGCGGCAGTATAATATTCATTATATTGTATCGGAAGGGAGCGTGCTTCTCCTATGGCAAAAACAATCCTGATCGTCGAAGACGATCCGAATATCGCTGAACTTGTCCAGATGTATCTTGAAAAAGAGGGCTACAACACCCGGATCGCCTCCGATGGCGGACAGGGCATTGACCTGTTCCGGCAGCTTCGGCCCGATCTGGTGCTGCTCGATATCATGCTGCCCGTGATGGACGGCTGGAACGTCCTGCGCACCATCCGGCAGGACAGCAAGACCCCTGTGATCATGCTCACAGCAAAGGGCGAAACAAACGACAAGGTGCAGGGACTCAAGCAGGGCGCGGATGACTATCTCACCAAGCCCTTTGAAATGAAGGAATTGCTGGCGAGAGTTGAGGCTGTTCTGCGCCGCGCGGGCGGTGAGGACGACAAGACGAAGCCCAGACGCTTGGTCTTCGACAAGCTGATCATCGATCTTGACTCGTTTGAACTCATCGTTGACGGCAAGCGCATCGAAACGCCGCCCAAGGAGATGGAACTCCTTTACCATCTGGCCTCCAGCCCGAACCGCGTCTTCACGCGCAATCAACTGCTCGACGAGGTCTGGGGCTTTGATTATTTCGGCGACAGCCGCACCGTCGATGTCCATGTTAAGCGCCTGCGCGAAAAGCTTGAAGGCGTGTCGGACAAGTGGAGCCTCAAGACCGTCTGGGGCGTCGGCTATAAATTCGAGGTCCTGTAACCATGAAAACAACGTTCAGCCGGCAGTTTGCCCTCATTGCGGCGCTGCTGCTGGTCTGTATGATCTTTACGGGCGTCTCGTTCCGGTTCCTGATGCTGAGGTATCTGAAAAACGACAAAAAAGAGACGCTCAGCGCCGACGCGGCCGCCGTCGCCTCGCTGGCCGAGGCGTATGACTCGACGGGCGAGTTGGAGGAAAACTGGGATTTCCGGCTGAGCCTGTCCCTGTTCTCCGACGTTGGCGAGGCCGAGGCACTGGTCTGCGACGAAAGCGGCTTCGTCGTGCTGTGCTCGTGCGACGAGTTTAACTGTGAACATATCGGCCAGCAGGTCGATGCGAATCTCATCACCGAAATTGACGCGAACGGCGAAACGTTCCGCGTCGGGGCGCTCAGCGGCATCCATGACGACCGGCGCTATATTGCGGGCAGGCCCATTGTCGCCAATGATACGGACGAGACGATCGGCTATGTCATTATTTCTTCCGACATGACGCAGATCGCGGATTTTATGCAGCGCAGTTCGTCCCTGTTTTTCTATGTGGCGATTGTTGTGCTGGTGCTGGCGCTGGCCGCGGCGACGTTTTTGTCGCACCAGCAGGCGCAGCCGCTGGCGAAGGTCGCGGATGCGGCCCGGCGCTTTGGCCGGGGGGAACTCGATACCCGCGTGACGGTGCCCGACGGCTGCGGCGAGGAAGTCGTCGATCTGGCAAATGCCTTCAATACCATGGCGGATTCTCTGGAAAAATCCGAACAGCGCAGGCAGGAGTTCGTTGCGAATGTCTCGCATGAACTCAAAACCCCTATGACCACCATCGGCGGCTACATTGACGGGATGCTCGACGGGACTATCCCGCCGGAAAAGCAGCAGCATTACATGCAGATCGTTTCCGGCGAAGTGCGCAGGCTCTCACGGCTGGTGCGCAATATGCTTGATATCGCAAAGCTTCAGGCCATGGGCGTGGAGGAGAGCCGGAAGACGCGCTTCGATCTCGGCGAGGAACTGAGTGATGTGTTGATTACCTTCGAGCAGAAAATCTACAACAAGCATCTCGATGTGCGTGTCGATCTGCCGGACAAGCCTGTCTGGACAAGGGCGGAGCGCGACAGCATCACGCAGGTCATTTATAATCTGATCGACAACGCCATTAAATTCTGCCCCGACGGCGGCAGACTTGCCCTGCGGCTGCAGCTGGATGGCGGCAAGGCGCGCGTGACCGTCGAAAATACCGGCCCGACCATTGACAAAGACGAACTGCCGCTGCTGTTCGACCGCTTCCACAAAGCCGATAAGTCCCGTTCGGCCGACCGCGAAGGCTGGGGCCTCGGCCTCTACATCGCAAAGACCATCGTCGGCGCGCACGGCGGCGATATCTGGGCCACAAGCGAAAACGGTGTAACGCAGTTCAATTTCACGCTGCCCACGGTTCGGTAAATCTGCATGGAAGATTTACAGATCGTTCAATGTCTGTTCAAATCCGCGGGATATACTAAAACCATGAACTCCAAGCAAGAGGGTGTCTGATATGAGCTTTGATAACAACAGCTTCTATGACGACAATTCCACAAAGAACTGGCAGCCGCAGCCGACGCCGATGGAAGACCGCCGGCGCAGGCACACCGGAAAATGGATCACGGCGATCGTGATCGTGGGCATGCTGGCACTGGCCGTGACCGGCACGGTGCATCTGGTACGCGATGTCGGCGTGACGCTTAACCGGTCGGACAACGGCTTTCTCCTGACCATTGGCACGCAGCCGGCGCAGCAGTCTTCTGCTCCTGCCGAGCAGACGCAGACGACGAAGGAAGAGGCCGTTCACGCTGAAGCGCCTGCGCAGACGCAGCAGGCAGCAGAGGATCTGCCGCAGCTGACGATCGTGCAGTCGCCCGCCGGAACCCCAACCGTTGCTTCGGATGAGGACGACGCACTGAGTTTGCAGGAAATTTACCGCCGGTGCATCGGAAGCGTCGTTTCCATTGTGACCGTCACACCGTCCGGCAAAGCCAGCGGGACCGGCATCATCATGTCGGAGGACGGATATGTCATCACGAACCATCATGTGATCGAAAGCGCGCAGGCCGTGAGCGTCCTGACGTCTGACAATCAGGAATACGCCGCGTCAGTCGTCGGCAGCGACGAGACAAGCGACCTTGCCGTTTTGAAGGTTGAAGCGGAAGGGCTTCAGGCAGCTGAGTTCGGCGATTCGTCCGTTCTGCAGGTCGGAGACAGCGTTGCCGCTATCGGCGACCCGCTCGGCACTGCGCTGCGCGGGACCATGACAGACGGCATCATCTCCGCGATCAACCGTGATCTGACCGTCAACGACCGCACCATGAGCCTGATTCAGACGAATGCCGCACTCAATAACGGCAACTCCGGCGGGCCGCTCATCAACTGCTACGGACAGGTCATCGGCATCAATACAATGAAGATGAGCAACTTCTATTCCTTGTCCACGACCGTCGAGGGTATCGGCTTTGCCATCCCCATCGATACAGCCAAGCCCATCATCGACGAACTGATCGAAAAGGGCTATGTCTCCGGCCGCCCGGCCATCGGTATCGACGGCGAGACGCTCCCCGCGACGTACCGCATCTATTACCGTCTGCCGCAAGGCATTTATGTGACGCGCGTTTACCGCAACAGTGACGCTGCCGCCAAGGGCGTCAGCGAGGGCGATATCATCACCGCCATCAACGGCGTCTCCGTCACGACGATGGAGCAGCTCAACCGCGTCAAGAACCAGTTCACTGCCGGCCAGACCATCACGCTGACCATCTACCGCGGCGGCGTTTCTTCCGATGTGGAGATCATCCTGATGGACCGTGCGAATGCGTAATAGAAAGTAATAAAAAATGAAAGCCCGGCTCTGCACTGGAGCCGGGCTTTCAATCTGTTTTATGTCCGTGCGTCCACGGGGATGTACGGCTCTTTGATGAGCATGGCGCGGTAAGCCGGGCGCATGATGCGGTTGCCGGTGGCAAGTTCCTCGAGCCGGTGCGCGCACCAGCCGGCGATGCGGGCCGTGGCGAACAGCGGCGTGTACAGATCCTCCGGGATATCCAGCATGCTGTAGATGAGGCCGGAATAGAGGTCAACGTTTGCACACATAGGGATTGTCTGGCGCTTGCGCGTCATGATCTTCTCAATGCCGCGCGCTTCGACACGCTCCATCAGTTCCAGATCGGGAAGCCTTCCCTTGGCGCTGGCAAGCGAAGCAGCGTATTTTTTGATTACGACAGCGCGCGGATCGGACATGGTATAGACCGCGTGGCCGAGTCCGTAGATCTTGCCGGAGCGGTCGCCCGCCTCGCCGTCGAGAATGCGGTCCAGATATGCGTCCAGCGCTGTGTCGTCCGGGGCTGTGCCGACATGCTCACGGATGTCGCGGAACATCTGCATGACCTTGGCGTTCGCACCGCCGTGGAGCGGGCCCTTCAGCGAGCCGACTGCGCCTGCGATGGCACTGTAGGTATCGGTGCCGGACGAGGTGATGGCACGGCAGACAAAGGTGGAGTTGTTGCTGGAATGCTCGGCGTGGAGAATGAGCATGAGGTCGAGCAGATGCGCTTCCTCCGGCGTGTAGGCCGCATCGGGGCGGATCATGCGCAGAATATTCTCAGCGACGGACAGTTCCGGTTCCGGGTTGTGCAGAATAAGCGATTCGCCGTCAAAATAATGCCGCTTGGCGGCGAAAGCGTTCGCCGCGATGAGCGGGAAGCGCGCAATGAGGCCGATGGACTGCCTCAGAACGTTATCCAGCGCAGTGTCGTCCGCGCGGTCATCATAGGAATAGAGGGCGAGAACACTGCGGGCCAGTTGGTTCATGATGTTGCGGCTGGGAGCCTTGAGAATCATATCCTCGGTAAACCCGGATGGCATGCTGCGCGCGCGGGCCATGACGTCGTTGAAGCGCTGCTGCTGTGCCTGCGTGGGCAGGGAGCCGAGCAGCAGCAGATACGCGACCTCCTCATAGCCGAACGTGCCGTTCCGCCGGTGGGCCGCGACGATATCTTCAACGCTGATGCCGCGGTAATACAGCTTGCCGGGCATGGGGACGCGCTCACCGTCCATCATATAATAGCCCTGCACACTGCCGACCTTGCTGACGCCGATGAGAACGCCCGTGCCGTCTGCGTTGCGCAGGCCGCGCTTGATGCTCTGGTCTTCAAAATACTGCGCAGGGATGGCGTACTGCTGTGCAATGTTTTCGCTCAGATGGGCAATATCGGTTTCAAGAAGCGTTGCCATGGATCGGAACCTCCTGCAAGTTTATTTTCTGTATTGTACGAGATCCCAACACAAAATGCAAGAGAATAAATTTGATTATGCAGAATATTTTCCGTATTTCTTAAAATTTGCAGGCGGAACATGAATCTGTGCAAGCGGGGATTGGGCCTCATTCATAAATCAAACCTGCTTCATCTCCGGCATCCAGCGGAAGCACTTGTAATAGATTACGAACAGCACGGACGTGGTCAGCCACGTTGCGGGATAGCACAGCGCAATGGTCCAGTTGCTCAAGTGCGGGAATGTCACGAAAAACAGCAGCGCCAGCCGCAGCAGGCAAGTGCCGAACAGCGTCAGGACCGTCGGCATGACGCTCCGCCCGCAGCCGCGCATGGCGGAGGACAAGACCTCCACGCAGCAGAACGTCGGATAGAAAAACGCCAGCATGGTGATGATCCGGCTGCCCTCGGCCATGACGTTCCCGTCGTCGGTGAAGAAGCGCACGGTCAGTCCGCGCGTCAGGAACATCAAAACGCTGAACAGCGCAGAAAAGCCGGCGTGCATCCACAGCCCGGTGTGGATGACGGAGTAGATGCGGCCAAGCTGCCGCGCGCCGAAGTTTTGTCCGGCGAAGGTCATGACCGTAATGCCGATGGCGTTGGAAATGGGCCAGTAAAACCCGTCGAGTTTCCAGTAGATCGACCAGGCCGCCGCCGTATCCGTGCCGAGCAGATTGATGGCCTTCTGAATGATGACGTTTGCAACGCTGTACATGATGGTGGCAAGGCCCGCGGGCAGGCCGATGGCCGTCATGCGGCGCAGAAGCGCGCCGTCAAACCGCAGTTCCGACAGGTGCAGACGGCAGTCGCCCGGAATGCGCAGCAGCACCCAGATCACCAGCCCGGCGCAAATCAGCTGCGACAGGCTGGTCGCCATGGCTGCGCCTGCCGTCCCGAGACCGAAAACAGCCACGAACAGAAGATCCAGTCCTGTGTTGGCAAGCGCGCAGACGATGAGGAAGTAGAGAGGGCGCTTGGAATCGCCCACTGCGCGCAGAATGCCAGCGCCCATGTTATAGACCATGGAGGGAATCATACCGGCAAAATACCATTGCAGATAGACAATGGAATCGGCCAGCGTGTCGGCGGGCGGGTCGAGCAGGACGAGTACAGGCCGGGCCATCCCAATGCCCAGCGCTGTCATAACGGCGCCGATCACGACGGAGAATAAAATCGCCGTATGGACGGATTTCCGGACCATATCGCGCTCACCTGCGCCGTAATGCTGCGAGACGACGACACAGGCGCCGGAGGACAGGCCGACAAAAAAGCCTACGACCAGATTGATGATGACCAGATCCGAGCCGCCGACGGCGGCCAGCGCCGTCTTTCCGACCAGACGGCCGAGCACGACGGCATCGACCATGGAATACAGCTGCTGGAGAAGAGAACCCAGCATGATCGGCAGGAAAAAGCGGGTCATATTTGAGAAAACAGGGCCGTGCAGCAGATCAGGCGCCCGGGAAGCGGTCTTTGTCATGCAAGAAAACCTCCTGAATGAGAGTCAGCCATACTATATAATAACGGTTTCCCGGAAAAAAGCAAGAGGCCGCAGTTCTTAAATTTTTCTTGACGGCTTCGCGGTCAGACGCTATAATACGTTCAGACCACAGACAATCGAACACAGGGGCGCTGGGCGACCGGCTGAGATTGCGTTTTTGCATGTCCCTTAAACCTGATCCGGGTAATGCCGGCGTAGGAAGCTGCTTCGTATATGAGAGTTCTATCGATATGCTGCGTACTGCACGACACCAAAATCCGGTTGTGTGCGGTACTTTTTTATTTTCGGAGGGATTTTTTATGAAGAAATCCAAGGTGTACGCGCTCTGCGAGGGCGCGATCATGGTTGCGCTGGCGACGGCGCTGAGTTATGTCAAGCTGATGGAACTGCCGCAGGGCGGAAGTGTCTGCATCGGCATGCTGCCGCTGTTCATCTATTTCTTCCGCTGGGACTGGAAGCACAGCTTCCTTGCCGCGTTTGCCTACGGTCTGCTCCAGCTGATCTTTGACGGCGCTTACGCATGGGGACCGACGTCGATGCTGCTTGACTATGTGCTGGCATTCACGGTGCTTGGCGTTGCGACGTTCTTCAGGAAGATGAAGGGCGGCCTGTACATCGGTGCAACGGTTGCGTGCGTCTGCCGCTTTCTCGTTCATTTCATCAGCGGCGTCACGATCTACCGCATCAACGAGCCGACCGAACTGTTCAACTCCATCTATACGAACCCGTGGCTCTATTCCGCTGTTTACAACGGCAGCTATGTGCTCATCGACCTGATTCTCTGCCTTGCAATCCTTGCGATTCTGTCCAAGCCCATGCGCAAGTATCTGCGCGGCGACGATATCAAAGCGCTGCGCGGCGAATAACAGCTTTTCTGCAAAACCCGGCCCTCGCGGCCGGGTTTTTATACAATATGGGCGTTAAGCTATGCCTTTTTTGATATGCTTGTGTATCGCAAATTAAGTATCATATTTCTAATATGGCAAATATGACAATTCTGATATGGAAAATTCGTGCTTTTTTCCACGCCTGCGGCGCGCAGGAATGATTGACTTCCGGGGGCGTTCGTGGTAAACTTTTTGCGTAACCGATAAAACAATATCGATTACAGACATGGCGCCGGAACCTGCGCACGACTGGACACGCAGCGCCGAAAATACCAGGCAACGGGATAGTTAAGGCCCCGCGCCTGCAAGGAGGATACAATTATATGGCAATCGAATTCAAGGACGGCAAGTATGTAGACCCGAAGACCGGCCGCGTCACGCTCGACCCGACTGTGTACAAGGATTGGCAGATCGCAGAGGAAGCAGAAAAGAATCTGCCCTCCGTCGATTATTTCCGTGAGAAACTCGGCCTGCTGCCCGAGGAGATCATCCCCTACGGCAAGACCCCGAAGATCGACTTCATTAAGGTCATGAAGCGCCTGAAGGATAAGCCCGACGGCAAGTTCATCGAAGTCACCGCCATTACCCCGACTCCGTTCGGCGAAGGCAAGTCCACTGTTTCTCTGGGCCTGATCGAAGGCCTCGGCAAGCTGGGCCTGAACGTCGGCGGCGCACTGCGTCAGCCCTCCGGCGGCCCGACCATGAACGTCAAGGGCACTGCGGCCGGCGGCGGCAACGCCCTTCTGATGCCGATGACCGAGTTCTCTCTCGGCCTGACCGGCGATATCAACGATATCATGAACGCGCACAACCTGGCGATGGTTGCCCTGAACGCGCGTATGCAGCATGAGCGCAACAACAATGACGAGTGGCTGGCCAAGAAGGGCCTCAAGCGCCTCGACATTGACCCGAAGCGCGTCGAGATGGGCTGGGTCATGGACTTCTGCGCGCAGGGCCTGCGCAACATCATCATCGGCATCGGCGGCCGTCTGGACGGCTTCATGATGGAGTCCAAGTTCGGCATTGCCGTCGGCTCCGAGTTGATGGCGATTCTGGCTGTCGCCCGTGACCTCAAGGATCTGCGTGAGCGCATCGGCAAGATTGTCGTCGCTTACTCCCGCAGCGGCGAACCCGTCACCTGTGACGATCTCGAGGTTGCAGGCGCGATGACCGCGTGGATGCGCAACACCATCAACCCCACCATGTGCTACTCTGTCGAGCATCAGCCGGTTCTCGTTCATGCCGGCCCGTTCGCCAACATTGCCATCGGCCAGTCCTCCGTTATTGCTGACCGTCTGGCTCTCAAGCTGTTCGACTACCATGTCACCGAGTCCGGCTTCGCTGCCGACATCGGCTTCGAGAAGTTCTGGAACGTCAAGACCCGTCTGTCCGGCCTGACCCCGAACGTCTCCGTTCTGGTCGCAACTGTCCGTGCGCTTAAGATGCACGGCGGCGGCCCGAAGGTCACCCCGGGCGCACCTCTGCCGAAGGAATACACCGAGGAGAACCTCGAACTTCTGGAAAAGGGCACCTGCAACCTGTTCCATCATGTGAACACCATCAAGAAGTCCGGCATCAACCCGGTCGTCTGCATCAACCGCTTCTACACCGATACCGACGCGGAAATCGCCCTGCTGAAGAAACTCTGCAAAGAGCACGGCGTCCGCTGCGCGGAGTCCAACCACTGGCGTTACGGCGGCGAAGGTGCAATCGAACTGGCCAAGGCCGTCGTCGAAGCCTGCGAGGAGCCGGTCAACATCAAGTTCCTGTACGATCTTGAAATGCCGCTGCGTCAGCGCGTGGAACTGATTGCCAAGGAAGTCTACGGCGCCGACGGCGTTGACTGGGCACCTCTGGCTGTGCAGAAGGCCGAGCGCTTCGAGTCTGACCCGAAGTACAAGGATTACTGCACCATGATGGTCAAGACCCATCTGTCCCTGTCCGACGACCCGACCAAGAAGGGCGTTCCCACCGGCTGGCGTCTCGCCATCCGCGACATCCTGGAGTATGGCGGCGCGAAGTTCCTCTGCCCGATGGCAGGCACCATCTCCATGATGCCCGGCACCGCCGCGAACCCGGCCTACCGCCGCATCGACGTCGATACCGAGACGGGCAAGGTCTCTGGCCTGTTCTGATTCGGAAGTCAGACCTATAAACACCACGACACCCGGCAGGCGGCGGATATCCGCCGCCTGCCTTGCTGAAAATAAGGAGTTATCATGGATTATACGACAAAATCCTGCCGTGAATTCGTCACGGTTCTGGCCTCGAGTGAGCCGGCTCCCGGCGGCGGCGGCGCGTCCGCGCTCGTGGCCGCGCTCGGCACGGCGCTCGGCAATATGGTCGGTTCGCTGACCGTCGGCAAGAAGAAATACGCCGACGTAGAAGCCGAAATTATTGCACTGAAGGAAAAATGCGACAAGCTGCAGACCGAACTTCTTGATCAGGTTCCTGCCGACGCGGAGGGCTTTATCCCCCTGTCCAAGGCCTACGGCATCCCCAAGGACGACCCCAGCCGCCCGGAGATCATGGAAAAGGCTACGATCACGGCCTGCCAGGTTCCGATGCACATTATGGAACTGTGCTGCGAATCCATTGAAGCAATCTCTGTTTTCGCCGCCAAAGGCTCCCGACTGGCTGTTTCCGACGCAGGCTGCGGCGCAGCGATTGTGAAGTCCGCGCTGCAGGCGGCGTCGCTCAACGTTTTTATCAATACCAAAACGCTCCAGAACCGTGCGCTGGCCGAAGAAATAAACGCCAAGTGCCTTGGTATGCTGGACAAATACGGCAAGATGGCCGACGAGATCTTCGAGACGGTCAAGGCCGGTTTCTTTAAATAAGAAGGAGAAAAGTATGGCAAAGTTACTGCTTGGCAAAGAAGTTACCGCTGCGATGAACGAAAAGCTTCAGGCGCGCGTCGCAGCTCTGAAAGAAAAGGGCGTCAGCCCGAAGCTGGCGATCGTCCGCTGCGGTGAGAACCCCTCCGACCTGTCCTATGAAAAGGGCGCGACTGCCCGCGCGGAACTCATCGGCGTGGAGGTGCAGAAGTTCGTCCTGCCTGAGGACGTGACGAAGGAAGCGCTCATCGCGCAGATTGAGGCAATCAACGCTGACGATTCTATCCACGGCTGCCTCATGTTCCGGCCCCTGCCGAAGCATCTGAAGGCCGATCAGGATGAGATCTGCAACCATCTGGCCGCCTGCAAGGACGTGGACTGCATGACGGACCTCTCCAATGCCGGCGTCTTCACCGGTAAGAAGCTGGGGTTCGCCCCCTGCACCCCGCAGGCCTGCATGGAAATTCTGGATTACTACGGCATTGACTGCAAGGGCAAGAATGCGGTTGTCATCGGCCGTTCCCTCGTCGTCGGCAAGCCTGCCGCGATGATGCTCATGGCCAAGAACGCCACCGTCACCGTCTGCCACACCAAGACCGTTGACGTAGCCGGGATCGCCCGCAAGGCGGACATTCTTGTCTCCGCCGCAGGCGTCCTGAACAGTCTGACAAAGGACTACGTCTCCGAAGGCCAGATTGTCATCGACGTGTCCATCAACTGGGACCCCGAGAAGATCAACTCCAAGGGCGGCAAGGGTGCCATCGCGGGCGACGCCGTGTTCTCCGAGGTTGAGCCGATTGTCGGCGCGATCACGCCGGTTCCCGGCGGTGTCGGCTCCGTCACGACCTCTGTGCTTATCGGCCATGTGGTCGAGGCTGCCGAGCGCACGCTGTAAACCGTTTTACCGCGCTGCCGCCGGTTTTCCGGCGGCAGTTTTCTGAAGGGAGAGTGGAAGTATGAAAGAAAAATTCAGGCAGCCGCAGACTGCCATCCGCTGGCTGTTTGCCGGGTTCACGCTGCTGTGCCTGCTGGCCGCGGTCGTCAGTGCTGCTTTGTACCACGAGTCGGCCTCCGACATTTTTGCGGGCCTCGGCCGCATCTGCACGCAGTCTGGTCAGACCGTCAAGAGTTATTTTGACAGCAGCTACGGCGGCTTTGGCGGAACGTTTTTGAATGTTGCGCTGGTCTGCGCCGTGTGTCTCGGAATTTACTGCCTGCCCGGCAGCAAGCCGGACGGCGTGTCCGTCCTCGCGTTTTTCCTGACGGCGGGCTTCTGCTTCTGGGGCACGACAATCCTCAACATCTGGTTCTCGTTCGCAGGCGTTCTGCTCTATTGCCTCGTCATGAAGAAAAAGCCCGGCGCCATGGCGAATGCCTTCCTGTTTTCCACGGGTCTGGCTCCGCTCATCACGGAAATGCTCTTCCGCTATCCTGGCGAAGCGTGGCACGGCTTTACGGGCCTCGGTATCGTTCTTGCGCTGGCCGTCGGCATTTTTATCGGTTTTATTTTTCCTGCTGTTCTGCCGCACAGCCCGCAGATGCACAAGGGCTACGACCTCTATAACGCGGCTGTGCCCATCGGCCTGATTGCGTTCTTCCTGCGCTCGCTTCTGTATAAGATCTTCACATCCGCGCCTCCCGCGTCGGAAAACGTCGGTCTGGCAGACAGTTTCCTGCCCCTCAGCATCGGCTTCTGTCTGGTAGTGTTCTTGCTGGCCATTATTTGGGGTCTTGCGCTCGGCGGCGGGAAGGAATACGGCCGTCTTCTGCGCGACTCCGGCTACAACGTTGACTACGGCACAAAATACGGCTCCGGCGCGGCGATCCTGAACTTCGGCGTCTACGGTCTGTTTATCGTCCTGTACTATCTGCTCATCGGCGCGAAGTGGAACGCCGCGACGCTGGGCTGCGTGTTCTGTATGGTCTGCTGCTGCTATAAGGGCAGCCACCCGGCCAATGTCTGGCCGATCATGGTGGGCTATGTCGCGGCAAGCTACATCGCGGAGTTCGGCTGCGGCCTCACCGGTGCGGAGCATACGCTTATGGCGAACGCGCAGGCCATTGTCATCGGCCTTTGCTTCGCAAACGGCCTGTCTCCCGTCACGGGCGTCTACGGCTGGCTGGCAGGCGTCGTATTCGGCATGATCCATTACACGTTCGTCACCTGCGTCCCGCTGCTGCACGGCGCGTTCTGCCTGTACAACGGCGGCTTTACGGCGGCGTTTACCTGTTTCCTGTTTATCCCTGTTCTGGAGCACTTCTGTAAAACAAAAAAGGAACGCCGGGAACTGCGGGCGCGGAAATAAGCGCCGGAAAGGGGCTGCGTTATGTTTTACTGTGAAAACTGTTATCTGCTGAATGAGGAAAACACCTGCGCGTTCTGCGGCAGCAGACTTACGCGCGGGCCGAAGCCGGATGATTACTGCTTCATCGGCAACAAATGCTCCCCGTGGGCCGAGATGCTGCACGGCATTCTCGAGGACGATCATATCCCCGTCATCATCCGCCAATGGAGTCCGCGCACTGCGGCCTATACCGGTGAGGTCGGCACCCGGACGGACTTCTTTGTCCCGTATTCCGAACTTGACCACGCCCGGCAGCTTGAACAGGCACTCATGGACAGCAGCTTCGAGCAGCCGGACCCGGAAACCGACAAATAAATTGCAGTCCCCTGACGGGTGCAGACCCGGCAGGGGACTGCTGCATTTCCTTCTGCCCCGCGCATGAGCGGAACCGCAGAAATAAAAAATGGCGGACGAAAAATCTGATGTTTTGTATAGAATGCAGAGAAAATTCTGTGCGCAACGTCAGATACAACTGGATGAACGCACAAAAACGGCAAGCGATAATTGTGAAAAATGCCGACGATGCTTCAAAAAAGAAAAGAAAATGCAGCTGCTCCGTAGAAAAATAGAACGCAGGCATGAAAAAGAAACGATGCGCGCTGCGGAGAAAATGCGGCGGACTGCGGCATGGAAAAGTACAGCAAAAGACAATTTTTCAGGTGGAAAAAAAATCATTTTAGTTGATTCCAGACCACGAATATGCTATAATAAGTTACAGATATTATATTGTATCCGGCGCGCGGCCAGATGACCGTCGGAGACGGACAAATATCAAAAACAGCGATAATTTTCTGTGGATCAAACACAGTAAATTATAAATTAAAACAGGAGGATTAAGATGAAAAAGAATCTGAAGAAGCTCTTCGCGCTGCTTCTCGTCGTCGTCATGGTCGCTGCCATGTTCGCCGGCTGCGCAAACAACGCCGAAAAGCCCGCTGAGACCACTCCCAGCGACACCAACACCCCCGCTGAAGACACCAACACTCCCGCCGAAGACAACACCCCGGCTGAAGATGCGACTCCCGTCGAGACCCGTGAGAACAAGGTCATCTACGGCAGCTCCACCGAGATCTCCGGCGACCTCGGCAACGCATGGTGGACCAACAACGCCAGCGACAAGGCCGTCCGCGACCTGATCAACGACTATGACACCGTCATTTTCGATCAGTTCGGTCAGATGGTCATGAACCAGACCACGGCTGCCTCCATCGACGAGACCAAGAACGACGACGGCACCCTCACCTTCACCGTCAAGATCAACGAAGGCCTGACCTACAACAACGGCGAGCCCATCACCGCTGCTGACTATGTCGCCTACGCTCTGGTCCAGCTGTCCCCGGCCACGAAGGAAGCCGGCGCGACCGTCACCGCCAACTCCGTTTTCGGCGGCCCCGAGTACCAGAACGGCGAGACCAAGGAGCTGGCCGGCGTCCGCCTGCTGGATCCCTATACCTACTCCATCCAGATCGCAGCTGACTACGCCAACTATTACTATGCGTTCAGCTACGCTTCCCTGTCTCCGCTGTACCTGCCGATGTACGCTTCCGCTGACCTGACCGTCAAGGACGACGGCAACGGCGCATACCTCGACGGCGGCGAGCTGGTTGCCGATGAGATCAACGCTTCCCGCTATGTGTACGCTGACCGCGTCTCCGCTGGCCCGTACATGATCAAGAGCCTCGACACCGGCGCTCTGACCGCTACGCTTGAGATCAACCCCAACTACGCAGGCAACTTCGAGGGCCAGAAGCCTTCCATCCAGACGATTGTTGTCATCAAGGCTGAAGACGACACCATGATGGACGCCTTCAAGACGGGCGAAATTAACTTCCTGTCCCAGCTGTCCGACGGTGACCAGATCAACGCTGCCCTCGACATGGCTGAAACCGGCGAGTTCAACTACTGCCACTACACCCGTAACGGCTACGGCAAGATCATGTTCCAGTGCGACGGCGGCCCCACCCAGTTCCAGGCTGTTCGTCAGGCTGTTGCATACCTGCTTGACCGCGAAGAGTTCGCTACCACCTTCACCGGCGGCTACGGCTCTGTCGTTCATGGCCCGTACTCCACCGCACAGTGGATGTATCAGGATTCCGAAGAATTCTTCAACGACAACCTCAACAACTACTCCTATGACCCGGCTAAGGCTGTTGAAGTCCTCGAGGCTGACGGCTGGACGCTGGATGCCGAAGGCAACGAGTATTCCGGCACCGGCCTGCGTTACAAGGAAGTCACCGCTGAAGAAGCTGGCGACTACGCTCTGAACGTTACTCTGGCTGACGGCCGCATCCTGATGCCTCTGCACATCATGTGGGCTTCCTCCGAGAACAACCCCGTTTCCGCTCTGCTGGCTACCATGCTCTCCAACGGCAAGCAGACTGCTGACGCCGGCATGCAGATCGAGCAGGTCACCATGACCTTCTCCGAACTGCTGAACTGGATCTACCGCGATACCTCCGTCGGCGATCAGTACGGCGTGTTCACCTATGGCATGTTCAACCTGGCCACCGGTTTCGCCGATGTCTATGACTATGCCTACAACTTCGCTTCCGATCCCGAGTCCGAATATGTCAAGATGGGTTACAACCAGAACTACATCTACGACAAGGAACTCGACGACCTGTCCATGGACATGGTTTACAAGTCCGCTCCTGGCGACGACGCGACCTACCTGGATTACTTCCAGAAGTTCATCGTCCGCTGGAACGAGCTGCTGCCTGAGATTCCTCTGTACTGCAACGACTATCACACCTTCTTCCCGTCCTGGCTGAAGAACTACAACGAGTCCAGCCTGTGGGATTTCCAGAAGGCGATTGTCTACGCTTCCATCGAGGGCGCCGAATAATAGCGATCCTTCCCCTTGCTTCCCAGCGACGGGGCGGCACAAACCGCCCCGTCGCTTCCGGCATCTTTAACGCATCTTTTCTTCTTTAGTGTAGCATATTCCTTTTGAGAAATAACCATTTTGGTTTCATATACAGATCTTTGCGCTCCTTTTCGGAGCAAATACAAGAGAAAAGGAGGGTATGCGGATGACGAAATATGTACTCAAGCGACTGGTATACATGGTAATTGTATTTCTGCTTGTTTCGCTTCTGATGTATTCCATCTACAACCTGATCCCGACCGACCCGGCCCGCGCCCAGCTCGAGCCGATGAAAACGACGCTCAAGCCGGAGGAGTATGAGCAGCGCTATCAGATGCTGCGCCAGCAGATGGGCCTCGACGACCCGCTGATCGTGCGCTATCTGCGCTGGATCGGCTTCTGGCCGGACGTCAACGGCGAACTCAACGGCATGCTGCAGGGCAACTTCGGCTACTCCCAGATCTACAAGACGGATGTTGCCAATGTTCTGCCGTCAAGAATGCTCAACACGATCTACATCAACATTTTCTCAACGCTGGTTGCGCTGGCGATCACGATCCCGCTTGGCATCTACTGTGCCGTGCATAAGCGCAGCAAATCAGACAACGCCGTGCAGGTGCTGTCCATTGTGGGCTACTCGATTCCAGTCTACATCATTGCACTGATTTTTATCTGGCTGTTCGCGGTCACGCTCCGCTGGCTGCCGGTTTTCGGAATGCAGACGCCGGGCAATAACTTTACCGGCTTCCGTGCGTTCCTCGACAAGGTCTACTATATGACGCTGCCGGTGCTCGTTATGACGGTCGGCTCTCTCGGCGGCATGACCCGCTATGTCCGCGCCGCCATGATTGAAGCGCTCAGCATGGACTATATCCGCACCGCCCGTGCCAAAGGCCTGCGCGAAAAGGTTGTCGTCTATTCCCACGCATGGCGCAACGCGCTGCTGCCGGTCATTACCGTCCTCATCGGCTGGTTCATCAGCATCTTCTCCGGTTCTCTGATCATTGAGCAGATGTTCGCGCTCAACGGTATGGGCCAGCTGTACTATCAGGGCCTGATGAACAACGACTTTGAACTTGCACTGGCGATTCAGATGTTCTATGTGCTCATCGCGCTCGTCGGCCAGCTGATCACCGACCTCAGCTACGGCATCGTTGACCCGCGCGTGCGTGTCAATAAGTAAAGGGGGAGAAGAAACATGGAAAAAAAGAAAAAATCGACCCTCTTTACCCGTCTGTTCGGCAACCGCAACAAGGTCACCGACTTCATGACGGAAGAACAGCTGCAAAGCCCCGGCCGTCTGATCCTCAAGAATTTCCTGCATAACCGGCTCGGCATGATCGGTCTGATCGTGTTCCTTCTGATTTTCCTGCTGGTCATGATCGGCCCGAAGTTCTATACGCTTGATCTGTCCTATCAGGACAATACGCAGCTGAATGTTCCGCCCGGAATGAACATGATGTCCATTCCCGACGGTATGAAGCATAAGGTCGCAGATATCTCTCCCGGCACGACCTACGGCGTCGGCGTTGACACCGACGGCAACGTCTATACCTGGGGCTATACCAAGATTACAGAAACCATCGATCTGAAGAACATCCCCGAGGAAGTTCAGAACGCCAAGATCGTCAACGTCGCGGCAGGCTATGACCATATCGTCGCGCTCGACGAAAACGGCGCGATCTATGTCTGGGGCAACCGCCGTCTCGGCCAGGATATGCTTCCCGACAAGCTCCAGATGGCTGCCGCCTACGGCAAGAACCTCGGCATCAAGCAGATCGAGGCCAGCAACCAGTTCTCCGCGGCTGTCACCGAAGACGGTGAACTGTTCCTCTGGGGCAACGGCAATCAGGCCGACATCAAGATCAAAAAAGAGTATCAGGGCAACATTGAAAAGGTCGCCCTGACGGCCCGCGCGTACATCGCTCTGACGAAGGACGGCGCAGCCGTTTATGCCGGCTTCCAGAAGGACAATGCCCTTGTCCGCATCCCGGACGGACTGGATTCCGGCGTCGTTGACATCGCAGCGTCCAGCAACGCGGTTGCGGCGGTCAAGGAAGACGGCACCGTCGTCGTCTGGGGCACCTGCACCAACGGCGAAAAAAACGTTCCTGCATTTGAGAGCAAGCCTGTCGAACTCTACGGCGGCCGCTATCACTTCACGGCTCTGATGGATGACGGCGAGGTCATCTCCTGGGGCGACAACACCCACGGGCAGGCCTCCGTCCCGGCATCCTTCAACGATAAGGAGATCGTCACCGTTTATGCGGGATTCTATCAGAACTATGCAGTCACAGTTGACGGCGACGTTGAAACGTGGGGCCTGAAGGGTTATGTCTGCGGTACGGATGATCTGGGACGCGACGTGTTCAACCGCATCATCAACGGCGGCAAGGTCACCATGACCGTCGGCGCCATCTCCGTCATCATCCAGCTCATTATTGGCATCATCCTCGGCGGACTGGCCGGTTATTTTGGCGGCTGGGTCGACAACATCATCATGCGTATCTCCGAGATCGTCGGCGGCCTGCCGTTCCTGCCCTTCGCCATGATCCTATCCGCCATTATCGGCACCCGTATCACGCCTGAGCAGCGTATGTACCTCATCATGGTCGTGCTTGGCGTTCTGTCATGGCCGGGCATCTGCCATCTGATCCGCGCGCAGATCTTCTCGCAGCGCGAGCAGGAGTACGTTACCGCTGCCAAGGCCCTCGGCGTGCGCGAAAAGTCGATCATCTTCCATCACATCATCCCCAATGTCATGAGTCTTATTCTGGTCAACGCGACGCTGAGCTTCGCAACCTGCATGCTCACCGAGTCCTCGCTGTCCTACATGGGCTTCGGCATTGCGCCGCCCACGCCGACCTGGGGCAATATGCTCACCGGCGCGAACAACTCCATCGTCATCCAGCAGTACTGGTGGCGCTGGGTATTCCCGGCTGCGATCTTCGGCATCTGCACGATCTGCATCAATCTCGTCGGTGATGCGCTGCGTGATGCAGTCGATCCCAAGTCCGCTGAGCGATAAGGAGGGGTTGTTGTGGCATTACTTGAATTAAAAAACCTGAAGACTTTCTTCGCAACCAAGCGCGGCACGGTCAAGGCGGTCAACGGCGTCAGCTATTCGCTTGACGCGGGCAAGGTCCTCGGCGTTGTCGGCGAATCCGGTTCCGGCAAGAGCGTCTCGGCCATGAGCATTCTCCGCCTGCTCGACGGCAACGGCTATATCGACTCCGGCGAGATCCTCTTCAACGGCCAGGATCTGACCAAGCTGTCGATGAACGAAATGTACAAGATCCGCGGCAACGAGATCTCCGTGATCTTCCAGGAGCCGATGACGAGTCTGAACCCGGTCTTCACCGTCAGCCGTCAAATCTCCGAGCCGCTCATGATCCATCAGGGCATGAACAAAAAGCAGGCCGCTGCGAAAGCGGTTGAGCTGCTGTCCGACGTCAAGATCCCGAACCCGGAGGTCGTCGCCAAGCAGTATCCGCACCAGCTGTCCGGCGGTATGCGGCAGCGCGTCATGATCGCCATGGCGCTGGCCTGCCGTCCGAAGCTGCTGATCGCGGACGAGCCGACCACGGCGCTCGACGTGACCATTCAGGCGCAGATCCTGAAGCTCATGAACGAGCTGCGTGAGAAAAACGGCACCGCCGTTCTGTTTATCACGCACGATCTCGGCGTTATCAACCAGATGGCCGACAATGTCGCGGTCATGTACTGCGGCCAGGTCGTCGAATACGCGCCCGCTGAGACGATCTTCCACAAAAACGAGTATTCCCATCCCTATACCGAGGGCCTGATGCTCTCCATCCCGCGTCTGGATACCCCCAGCGACGAACGGCTTGAAGCGATCCCCGGCGCGGTTCCGCACCCGCTGGATCTGCCCAAGGGCTGCAAATTCGCCCCGCGCTGCAAGTACGCGACTGAGCGCTGTCTGGAGGAGGAGCCGGAACTGATCCGCGTCTCCGACACCCAGCAGGTTCGCTGCTTCTACGCGAAGAAGGAGGACAGACATGCAAAATAATGACAAGAAGGTTCTGCTTCGCATCAGCAACCTGAAGCAGTATTTCCCCCTGAAGGGCGGCCGTTTCGTCAAGGCTAACGACGGCATTACGCTGGATATCTACGAGGGCGAAACGTTCGGCCTTGTCGGCGAGTCCGGCTGCGGCAAGTCCACCCTTGGCCGCACGATTCTTCAGCTGTATCACCAGACCTATGGCCGTACCATGTATTATGGCCGTTCTCTGGACGATCTGGCGCCGAAATACGTCATTGACACTGTCAAAAATCTTAAATCCCGCCGCACAAAACTCAGAGAGTTGGAGCAGAAGCGCGACAAGCTTGAAGCAGAATACGCCAAGCTCTCCGAGAAGGAGCAGTACGCCAAGCACGGCGAACTCGACGCTGCCCGCAAGCTGGCAGAGGATGCGTTGCTGGATATCACAAAGATCGTCGGCGGCTTCCTCGTGGTTGATAATCTCGATCCCGTGATTGCGGCCTATTCCAAGGATTACGCCATTGCGCACAATCTGTCCTCCATGGAGGAAAAGCGGCAGGAACTGCAGGTAGACGTAGACGACGCGGAATATGCGAAGAAAACTGCTGAGAAAGCGGGCAAGTCTGCCAAGGACGGCCAGCTGCAAAGAGCGCAGGAAAAGCTGAAGCAGTGTGACGACCAGATTGCTGCTCTGCGCGCGCAGCTTAACGCTGGCCGCAAAGAGATTGAGGCGCTGCGCGCCCCGTATGCAAACGACCCCGAATTCCAGAAGTACGAAGCCTACCGCGACGACGGCATCGACCTTGCCAGACTCGAGTATAACGAGATGCGCCGCCTGCGCCGCGACATGCAGCTGATTTTCCAGGATCCGTATTCCTCGCTGAACCCGCGCATGAGCGTCGGCCAGATTATCAGCGAAGGCATGCAGGCGCACAACATGATCAAGAAAAAGGACGCCCGTATGCAGGAGATGGTCCTGAAGATCATGGACGACTGCGGCCTTGCACCGTACTTCCTGCACCGCTTCCCGCACCAGTTCTCCGGCGGCCAGCGGCAGCGTATCGGCATTGCCCGCGCGCTTGCCACGAGACCGAAGTTCGTCGTCTGCGATGAGGCTGTCTCCGCGCTGGACGTGTCCATTCAGGCGCAGATCATCAACCTGCTGCTCGATCTGAAGGAACAGCAGAATCTGACCTACATGTTCATCACGCACGACCTGTCCGTCGTCAAGTACATCTCCGACCGCGTCGGCGTCATGTACCTCGGCACGATGGTCGAGTTGGCAGCGGCTGACGAGATCTTCCATCACCCCATCCATCCGTACACCGAGGCACTGCTCAACGCGATCCCGACCACGGATACCGTCGGCGCGAAGGAGTTGTCGATCCTTGAGGGCGACATCCCCAGCCCGGTGAATCCGCCGAAGGGCTGCAAGTTCCATACGCGCTGCAAATACTGCACGGAGATCTGCACACAGGTCGTTCCGGAGTGGGAAGAGGTTCGCCCAAACCACTTCGTCGCCTGCCACCACAAACTTGAGGTGAAGGAGTAAGCCGATGCTGTTCCAGAAGAAAGTAGACCGCGCGATGCGCTATCAGAAGGAGCGGAATGAAGCGGCGGAGCAGAAAAAGCCGACGGAGGAGGACAAGGATGCCGTCAGCAAGAAGGACTTGCTTGCGATGATCCTGTCTGCCATGCTGGTGATCCTGCCGGTCGCAATTTTGGTTCTGCTTGGCATTGCGTTTGGCTGCTACTTTCTCTTCTTCCATTGATCTGCTTTATATGCAAAACGCCCCGGCATGCACAGCATGCCGGGGCGTTCAATGTATCACAGATAATTCCGCTTATAAAAAAACAGAAATTTGAAAAACAGAAACTCCCCTGCGCCGAAAACGAGGCAGGGGAGCCTTGCTTTTTTCATACTGCGCAGACCTGACGGGAAGCTTTTTCTATCAGCTTCTGATAGACTGGGCACATGGCGGGCTCGGAAACGGACGGCAGAACGTCCTGCACCGAGAGCCAGCGCACAGCGCTGTTTTCATCTGGCTTGCAGCGGAGAGGAGCCTTGTCATCAGCCTCCAGCAGATACGTCGCGTTCAGATGCAGATGTGCGCAGACGAATTTCCCGCGCTTGACATGCGGCGCGACGTGCAAGATTTCGAGCGAGAAAATTTCCGAGGAGACAGGCACGGCCAGCACGCCGGATTCCTCGTTCGCTTCGCGCAGCGCGACGGAAAGAAGGTCTGATTCCCCGTCGGCATGGCCACCGAGCCAGGCCCAGGACTGATAGAGATTGTGATAGGCCATGAGCACCTTCGTCCTGTCCGGATTCACGATCCAGCAGGATGCGGTGAAATGCGCTGTGGCGTTTTCACGCGTAAGGAGATCGGAGAAGCCGTCCACGTCGGCCAGCATCTGCCGCCGGTCGGCCTCCTCCTGCTCGTTATAAGGCACAAACGCCTCGATTTGCGCACGCAGGCGGGAAAGATCAGTCATGTTCGTAGGCCATCATCTTGTCAATGCGCCGCTGGTGACGCTCGACACCGGAAAACGCCGTGTCCAGCCACACATCGACGATCTCAAGGGCCAGCATTTCGCCCGTCACGGCAGCGCCGAGAGCCATCATGTTGGTGTCGTTGTGCTCACGGGTCAGTCTTGCGGACATGGGGTTGTCGAGCAGCGCACAGCGGATGCCCTTGACCTTGTTGGCCGTGATGGACACGCCGATACCGGTCGTGCAGCAGACAATGCCGCGGTCACATTCGCCGCTGGCGACAGCCTGCGCCGCCGGGCCTGCGAAGTCGGGATAGTCGCAGCTGTCCTTGGTGTAGCAGCCGAAATCCTTATAGGCAAGGCCGCGCTGTTCGAGATGCTTCATAATGGCGTTCTTGAGATCAAGCGCGCCGTGGTCACATGCGAGAGCGATCATAGGGGTGTTCCTCCTGCGGTTTTTTTCTCTATTATACCGCAGGAGGCGCGAAATGCAAGCGGAATCGTTTCAGCCGCTGACGCTGATGCTGCGGACAAGGCCGTCCGTGCCGGTGCGAATGATGCAGGAAAGCTCCCCGCAGCCGATGTCGATCGTATAAAAGCCGTCATGATCCCACCAGATCCACGCGCAGAGCGCGTCGCCGGAACTGCCGTAGAGGAACTGTTCCCGCTCCTGCTCCGGCGTCCAATCGGCAGCGGGAAGCGCGGCTAGAACATGGTCCAGATTGTCGCCGAGCTGAATGCCGCGCAGGAAGTCCGGCGAGGAGCCGATTCCCGGCCCGCCGTAGAGCAGCTCGTCCTCGCAGCACCATGCGTCCAGCCGGACGGTGCCGTCGCTGTGCTGTGTAAATTGATAGCTCACGCCGTCGACCGTAAAGTTGTCCCCGCGCATTTTGCCCTTCCGGACGGGACTGCCCTGATAGGCTGCCGCCCTTTGCAGAACGGCTGCGTAATCCATGCCGGGGAAGACCCCGTTCGGAAGCACAAGATCACAGCGCTGCACCGGCAGAGAACGGTCTGTCTCTGCCGCATCGGGAAGCGCGATGGGGTCGCCCGACAGCGATGCGTCCGTATACATCTCCACGCGGTCGTCAGAGCGCCAGCGTGTCAGATCGAACCGGTCGCTGCCGCTTGAAAAGCGGCCTGTGTGCAGATCCTGTTCCAGATAGCCGAAGCGGGCCTTCGGCGCGTTGATGTCGATCAGCCACCACGCACCGTCCAGCAGCGGCGCACCGAGCGGGTGCACCTGCCCGTTTTCCTCACAGACAAGCTGCGTTTTCGTGTGCGCAAGCGTGCAGTCAGTCCTGCCCTCCGGGCAGGAGGCCGTTTCCGTTTCGAGCCGGAACGTGTATCCGTCCGCGCTTCCCAGCGTCACGGAAGCGCCTGCGCAGGCGGTAAAGCTCGCGGCCATCTGCTTTAGCAGCTGCCCTTCATAGCGTGCCTGCAGATACGGGTTATAGCCGGAAGCATCGGTTTCATCCGCCCCGCGCGGCCAGTGGATCGTGACCTCGTAACAGCCATCTTTTACGCCGCAGAGATAGACCATCTCGTTCTGCTCACCCGACTCGACGGAGATCGTCTCGCCACGCTGCGTCACCTCGCTGAGACAGCCGCGCGCGGTATAGCCGGCGGAGCATTCGGTGATCGTCTTTTCAACATAGCGGACGGCGAACGTCGAGCCGGTGCTGTAGGTGCTGCGCCAGAGGTCGTCCTGCTCGTCGTATTCCCAGCCGGTCGTGGGCAGGTATACACCCCATCCGCCGGCTTCGTCCGGGAAGGTGGAGAAGTACGCGTCAATATGAACGGGTCTGCCGTAGCCGTCCATGCCGTTGTAGAAGCTTGGATAGAAATAGCCGTGAATGTTATTCGCGCCGTGCGTCGCGGCGTAAATGTCGCGCAGATAGTCTTTCAGGCGCCCGGACTGCTCATAGACGGACAGCGCTGTGCCATCCGTGTCCTTTGTCCAGCCGAGCAGCCGGTAGTCCTGCGTTTCGCTGCGATAGGTGACGGTCACGAGGTAGCGGGTGCCGTCCACCAGATATTCCTGCCCGTCGATATACGACAGGCCGGTATCGGTGCCCAGCATGAAGGTACGCCCGTCGGCATTTTCCGGCGCAATCGCAATTTTGTAACTCCACAGCTGCAAATCTCCCTCCGGGTCGAGGTCGGACAGGGAAGCAAGCTGTTCCAGATTCACCATCTGCGCGTCTCGCACCGTATCTGTTACAGTTTCAAAGCCGCCGTCGGTCAGCACCTTGTATTCAATCGGCTCCGGCAAAATGACCTGTGCGATATAATATTCGGCGTAGTCCTGTATGCTGGAAAAGAACTCGCTTGTCGGGAGCGTGCTGTCTGCCTCTGCGGGGCCGTCTGCGGCGGTGGAGGCCGGTGTGTCTTCCTCCGGCTGCTCTGTGTCTGTCTTCGGGTCAGTCAGGAAGCACACGGCCACGGCGATAGACACGAGTACCGCCGCCAGCACGACCCAGAACGCGGGCTTTTTGTAATTTAAAACAGACTTAATGCGCCCCTTGACACCTGTTTCGCCGAAGGCCAGCGGGCAGGCCGTAATCATCCGGCGCGGGACGCTGCATTGCAGCAGCGCACGGGAATAGGCCGTCTTGCAGTCGTCACCCAGTTCGCGCACGACCTTTTCATCGCAGGCCGCCTCGATATCGCGGCAGAACAGGATATACGCCAGCCAGCAGACGGGGTTGAACCAGTACGCCGTCAGGAGCAGGAAGCCCAGCGGCTTCCAGAGTTGGTCGCCACGCTTTAAATGCGCGCGCTCGTGCGCCAGAACCATGTCCTGCGCGCCGGGCTCCAGCCCAAAGGGCAGATAAATTCTCGGCCGGAACACGCCGAGGATGAACGGGGACGGGACGAATTCCGACTGGAACACGTTCCCCTCCAGCCGCACCGCCGTGCGCACACGCAGCCGCAGGCGCAGCGCGGAAATGGCCGCGTACAGGATAAGCACTGCGCAGCCGCCGAGCCAGACCCATGCAGCAAGTTCCGTCAAAATTTGCAGCGGATTTGCGCTCTGCGCAGGATCGGGCGTAAACGCGGCCTGTAAGGGTGGATTTACAATGGCATCAACCGCTGGGATGCCGCTTGTGATGGCGGGCTCGACGGAATAGACGATCTCGGGCTGCACAGTCTCCGCGCTCGGGATGAGGCTCAGGACGCTTTCGACCGAAACCGGACACAAAAGCCGCACTGCCGCCAGTGCCCACAGGGCGCATAGCAGCCACTTCGGTGCTTTCTTGAACACCAGCCGTATCAGTACAATCGCAAAAATCAGAATTGCCGCAGACAGGCTGCGGTTGAGAAAGCCGAGAAATACATCGGTCATGGCCGCTTCTCCTCATAGCCATCAATCATGGCGCGCAGTTGGTCAACCTCATTCTGCGAAAGCTTTGTCTTGCGCGCAAACGCTGCAACAAATGCGGGAAGCGAACCCTCAAACGTCTTTTCAACCAGTTCGTCCAGTTCCGCCGCCTGTGCCTCGTCTTTGGAGACGAGCGAGGAGACGAAGCCATTTTCGTTTTTCACGACGCCGCGCTCGGCCAATCGGTGGATGACCGTATACGTCGTCGTCCGGCTCCATCCAAGCCTTTCCCGGCACAGCTTCGCCAACTCTGCGCTGGGCAGCGGTTCATGCTCCCATAAAATCAGGCAGAACCGGTATTCACTTTCAAAAATTTTCGGGGTGGACATAGGTTGTTCCTCCTTGTCTAATGCGTTAGACTCTAACTGTAGTCTAACGCATTAGACCGCTTTTGTCAAGCCCCGCTGTACGCGATAAACGCGCACAGGATGCCAATGTTGCCTGAGGCATATTGGAAACAGACTTGTGCCATCCAAATACGGCCACGGTATAGATAGGATGCCTATGTTCTGGTATATGCACAGCTGTCTAATTACAGTCTGTATGTACAGTCCAGCACAGCACATTCGGTTGCACACGTCAAAAAATGCCGGTAGGTTTTTTGCAACTTTTTCTGTCTCATCTGCTTGACAATCGGGAATATCTGTGGTAATATATCCGAGCAGTTGGAAGACTGTAAACGCGCGAGTGGTGGAATTGGCAGACTCGCTAGATTCAGGTTCTAGTGTCCACTCCGGACGTGCGGGTTCAAGTCCCGCCTCGCGCACCAACTCCTCAGATTCTTTGGAATTTGAGGAGTTTTTCTTTATCAAAAATTCGGTTTTTTCCGCGTTTGAAAATCGCGATACCAGATTTTTACCCCCATTTTGACGCCAGATTTTTTGCTGTGAAAATGGAGGATTTTTTATGCGCAGAACCACAATTTTGAACGCAAAACAGGTCAAACGAACGTCCTTTTCAGAAGCGGAACAACTGTTCACGAAACACTGTAAACTAAAGAATTTGAGCCCTCAAACCATGCGCTATTATGCGGAGGATTTGAAGTATTTTCATGCGTGTGTGCCGGTTCAGTATGTCGATGAAGTCAGTCAGGACGTTTTTGAAAACTTCATTGTCTCGGAACTGGACGCAGGCAAGAAAATCACTTCTCTGAATTCACGCATCCGGGGATTGCGCGTGTTCTTCAAATTCTGCGCGGAACGGGAATATATGAAGCCGATCACGCTGAAACTGATGAAAGAGGATGAAACCATCAAAGAGCCGTATACCGACGCAGAACTGCGCCGCCTGCTCAAACGTCCGGAGGGAAACAGTTGGGTGGAGTGGCGGACGTGGGCATCCATCAATTATCTGATTGCCACAGGAAACCGCGCCAGCACGCTTCTGAATGTCAAAATATCCGATGTGGATTTTGAAAATATGACAATCCGCCTTGTCAAGACCAAAAGCCGCAAGCAGCAAATCATTCCGCTTTCGCCTGCGCTGAAACAAATATTGCTCGATTATCTGAAAACGTGGGAATGGACAACGGACGATTATCTATTTCCATCGAACGAGGGGGCACAGCTTAATTTGCGCTCGTTCCAAGGTGCGGTCAGGCGGTATAACATTGAACGCGGCGTGTCAAAGACCTCCATTCACCTGTTCCGTCATACATTTGCGAAAAATTTTATTCTCGCAGGCGGCGGAATGGTTCAACTTCAAGCCTTGCTCGGTCATGCTACGCTGGAAATGTCGCGCCACTACGTCAATATTTACGGTCTGGATTTGAAACGGGATATTGAGAAGTTAAACCCGCTGGACAATTTAATGCGTGCTGGCGCGTAGCGTGATAGAGCATTTTCTATCATCTTTTAACGTCTTTTATCATCCAGAAGCAACAATGAACAAATGGGAAGATGATTTTACATCTTCCCATCATTTTTATACATATCCATCGACTTTTGGAGAAAATCACGCATCCCATTGACAACCTTTTCAGGCGACAATATTTTTATCTGCCGTCCAAAAGAAGCAATCCACGCATAGAACGGCGGGCTGAGTTCCACGGGGACATTTACAAGAAAGTGCGCTTCATCGTCCGGGGTCAGGATAATTTCCCGTCCGAACCGGTCAAGCATCACGTCCGCAAGGCGGTTGATACAGCGCAGTTTTACCAGACATTCTTCTCCGGAAAACATATTGAAAATTTTCGGCTGCCGCGCGGTCAGGTCTTTTTCCTTGTATTCATCTTTTCCCACTCTTGGAAGCGCTAAAAGCCGGATATCCTCCATGCGGTCAATGCGGAAATGCGAGAACCGCTCCTTTTCTTCTTCATAGGCATAGAGATAACAATTTCCGTCGTTCCAGAGAATCGCGTAGGGACTTACGATATACCGCCCGCCGCTTTTGGAATACTGTTTTTTCTTCTCACGGTCATAGTGAAAGAAGCGGAACGAAACCTTTTTGTCCTCGCGGATGGCTCTGTAAAGGCGGCCTGTTTCGTCCAGAACGCTTTCATTCATATTGCGGATACGATTTGCCACAACCGCCTGCCGGTTCAGCACGGCGCGTGTATGCGCGTCGGTAAGTTTCTGTATCCGCTGGGTTAGATCGCGCGCCTTTGCCTGTGTGATGAACTTAGACGACTGAATACCGTCGATAATCAGTTGGAGTTCGCTTTGGGAAAACAGACGTGTTTTCAGCCAGTAGCCTTTCGTGCGTCCGTCATAGAGAACTTCAAGTCCCGTCGCGGGCGCGTTCAGTTGATGGATGTCCCGATAGACAGAGCGGATGTCAGAACCGAACTCATGGTTCTCATACTGCGCGCGGATGTCCTCACCCTTGGCGGTGTGTCCCTCGCAGGTGTTTTCCAGAAGATAGCGGTATAGAAAAAAGAAGCGTGCGTTTGACATTTTCCCAACTCCACGGACTGTTTTTCTTTATCATAGCACAGATATAAAAAAGAGAAAAGAGTGGGTTTCCCCACTCTTAATCTCTAAAGTCAAACAATTCCTTTGGTGAAACGCCTAGCACCTCGCATAATTTGAAAATCACATCAAAGGAAACACCGACATTGCCTAATTCAATAGCGCTGATATGGCTGCGGTCGATACCGACTAATTCAGCCAACTGTAGTTGGGTCATTTTGCGACGCTTACGATAGAACACCACATTCAAGCCAAACTTTTCATATAGACTTTTATACTCTGCTTTCATGTAGTCTCACCTCAACTATATTTTAAGGTGAGTTTTACGTTTGATAAACCTTGTTACAATAGCGTAATGCTATTGACACAAGTCATTTACGGCGCTATAATCAAAAAACAGACTAACAGAAAAGAGATGACAAGCCATGAGGAAATTTTTGACAACATCCAAGAAATTATTAGTTATGCTTTTGACCGTATCCTTACTTCTGGCGCTTGCGGCGTGTGGCAGTGCTGGAGAAGAAGCACAGGCAAAACCAGAGCCTATCACATTGACAACGGAAAACATTGGAGATTATATCTCAATTCGCGGAGAATATAAAAACGGTGATTACCACGCCGGAATCCTGTTTTACACCAGTACTGCGGATTTGGATTTTCAGGCATACAGCACGGTTTCTGGTTCGTTTGAAAATGTTGAAATCACGGTGCGAGCAAATCTGAAAGATAAGGAGGGTTCGCTGGGAGAACAGTGGCATCTGGTGGATTCCGAAAACAAGGACAACGTAGAATTTACTTTCAAACTTCCTGCCAGTGGCGAGTATACATCCAGTTATAGTATTGAGTGCGATAGAAACACATGGAGTCTGTCTGGAAACAGCGAACTTGAAATTGTTGCTGTGAGCGGAAGTTATACGCCGAACGCACAATAAACATTGTAAAAATATAATTTTACCATAAACCAAAATGGATGAAAGGAATGAAAACTTTGGAACAGGGCGGAAAGAGAAAGTCAAAAAAAGTTGTCCTGATTATAATTGCTGGGCTTCTGGCAGTAATACTGCTGATTACAGGATACTTGCTGCTTACGGCAAAAAATAGAGTTACTGGCGTTTGGACAAGCGAACCAGTCTATCTGCGGGAATATGGTTCTGATTGTAATAATATTGTGACCTTTGGCGAAAGCGGAGCATATTTATCTGTACTTCAAATTACTGGTGGCGATTTGAAAGACCTTGATTTTGGAGCATGGAAGATGTCAGGACTCGAAATCGAAGTGAGCATCAATGGGGAAATGGGGAAAACAATTTACCACTATAATCCGATTACGAATAAGGTTACAAGCGGTCTTTGGACTTTTAGCAAAGTAGGTTAATATAATGGGAGCGGACGCAAGTCCGCTCCCATTTTTACTGCTCCAAAAGAGAAAGATATTTATAAACCGTGGTTCTGCTCAGATTACAGACCCTTGCCAATTCGCTCAGATTCAAATTCTTATTGCGGAACGCGGGATAATGGCGAAGAAAAACAGGTGGAATATCGTCTGCGGTCAGTTCCGGTCTGCCGATCTTCGCGCCCTTGGCTCTGGCGTTCGCCATTCCGGAACGCACGCGCGCGCGTATCATCGCAAGTTCGAGTTGGCTGAATACGCCCGCCATCTGTAAAAACGCTTCTGTCATCGGGTCTGTGTGTCCGTTGCGGCAATCCATTGTGATACTGCCGACAATGACAAGGCACAGCCGCTTTTGACTGATTGCTTCAATAATTTCGCACAACTGCTTTGTGCTTCTGGCAAGCCTTGAAACCTCCAACGTGATAATCGTATCGCCCGGTTGTGCCTGTTCCAGAAGCAAAGACAACTGTTCTTTAATAACTGCGTCCCCATGCTCGTATTCGAGAAAAACGCGCTCCGCGCCTGCCTGTTTGAGTTCGCGCACCTGCCGTTCGATATCCTGTTTGCTCTCGTTGGTCGAGCATCTGGCGTAGCCTGTTTTCATCTTCATCCCTCCGATTGCTCCACGGGCTTCTGCTTGCCCGTGGAGCGTATTTCTCTCAGCAGGAAACCGAGAACCGGCGCGAACTAACCGCCTTTGTAAAGTCCTTGTAGAGGTCAGCGTAAAGCCGTTTGAACGTCGTGCTGTCAAAGCGGTTGGAAATGACGCTGGTATAGCGCACGATGTAAGCGCCCGCGTTCAGTTCCTCGGTATTGAGCCGAAGCATTTCTTCCTTGAGCGCGTCGCGGATAGCGTCCGCTTTTGCCTTGGCTTTGCTGGCGAGCTCATCATAGTTGTTCATGGTTTCAATCATGCTCACGATTTCGTTCTTGCTCATTTTGTCTTTCTCCTTTTGGATTGTAATTTGTTTAGTGGGTATCTCTATCAACTGTCTATATAGTACACCTTTTATAAGTGTAATTCAATTCGCAGAATACACAAATATTACACCTATTTTATGTGTAATATTTACACTTGAAATAGATGTAATTCTATCGTATAATAAGGACAATGGAGAAGGGGGCGATTTTTTCAAATGCCGATGATTTACAAACTGGATGTGCTGTCCGCGCTGAAAGAAGCGGGCTATAATACAAACCGCATCCGCAAAGAAAAACTCATTGGAGAAGCCATGCTCCAAAAGATAAGAAGCGGTCAAATGCCGTCGTGGGCGACGCTGGAAACGATTTGCTCTCTGCTGGACTGTCAGCCGGGGGACTTGATTGCGTTCAGCCGGGAAGAAGCCACGAAATAGGGGGACTGTCCGCCAAAAGGTGTTCTTATTTTCCTGAACGAAATCAGGTCATTTGAAGCGCTGTTTTCGGCTCTTTGGGACTTCGCTGGATTGTCCATGAAAACAAATGATTGTTTGAACACCCTCCCGGTGTATTTCGGGAAGAAATCTTTTTCATATGCGCTTGCGGTTTTGGGCTGGCGCGCGCTCTCACGAAATGCTCTTGCGCAACGGAAAGACGGCTATAAACGACAAAAAGCGGTTTTAGACCAGACAATTAACACTTAATATACCCCTTATAATATATTAGTGTTAAATGTCTGAACTAAAACCGCTGATTTTATTTTTTGTTCCAGCCCTTGAATATCTCATCAAAGGCAGCGTCCATCGTCTTTTGTAGGCTCTATTCCACAAACCGGAAAATCTCCTTTTCCATGATGGATTGTTCCCGTCGCTGCTTTTCCTTTTTTCTGCGCCGGTTGCCTGAATTGTCAATTCTCATCGTTTGATTTTCACCTCGCTGCTGAAATTGATTTTCACCGGGCGTTCGTCTTCTGCTTGCCGACGCATCTATTTTCGGAACGCATACATAATTTCTTCCGGTGTAAAACCGTCTTGATACATTTCCGGATAGTATTCCGGAACTTTTCTGAAATAATCGTCGATTAACGTTTTGTATTCCATTTTTATTTCTCCTTTTGTCTATCGCTGTAAAATATGCGTGATAACGCATATTTTTACAGCGTTTGTTATTCTATAGATTCCTGCGCATCGGAATAATTGGATGATATAAATTCGTCCATATCCGCTTCCACTCTTGCCGTTGCGTAAGCGTTCAGCGTATCCCATGTGTCGAGGTAAAATACATTTTGTTCCGGGATTGCCTGTTTTCTTGCCACGCCACCATATTTTCTGCGCATCCTCCAGATCGCATTTTGCGGCGGCATAATTTCTCTGTGTATCCAGTATTCATGCCATGCCTGCTTATAGGTTTCTTCGTCCGTATCAATGAGGGTTTTGCCCAACGCAAAATAATATCTGAAATTTCCAGAAGTGCGCAGGATAAGTTCCTTATTTGCCAAACGCCGAATATAGGTTTCGATGGTCTGTCGGGTAAGCGTTCTTCCATCCGTCTCTATTCTCTGCGCCTGCCGTTCGCAAGGCAGACTGTAAAAGTCAATATCATTCATGTAGTAATAGAGGAAATAAGCCAGTTTTCGGAAATCCGTATTGGGCGCATAGGACAGTTCAAGGATACAGAACACTCTGAACGGGTCGTGTATGTTCTGAATGGTAAGTTTGAGATTTGCGCCCCGCCCTTCGTAGGTATATTCCACATTCCATCTTGTCAGACGGTTTTTGATGGAACGGGCATCATGCGTGTTGAAAATCGAACAAAGTTCCTGATAAGAATACTCTCTACATTCAAGCATCGTCTTTCTCCAGTTCATTTTGGTTCAGACATTTAACACTTAATATTTACGTTATTTACCACTGTTAAATGTTTGGACTGAATTTGTTTATGCGTTCTTCTTTTCTTCGGCTGCTTCTGCCTGCTGCTTGGCAAAATCAATTCCGCTGATGATTTTCGGCGTTTCGGTGAGATAGAACAGGGGATTTTTGCGGTAGAGGGGGAACTGCGCAATGAACCATTCGCGCACGGTGCTGTATCCGTTGGTCTGAATAGCGGCAGCTGGACTTTTCAGGAAATCATACTGCTTGCGATACTCCGCGCCGTTGGGAAGCGCGTCCATAAACCGCTCCATCTTTTCATAGGTCAGGTTCTTATAGGGATTACAGGCGCTCTTTTCGCCGTTCTTGCTGGTGTAGTGCGTCGGTGTGCGGTGCGTGCGCTTGACAATCCGCATACCGGGGAAATCCGCACACAACTGTCTGATAATCTTGTATTCTGCGGCTTCTGGATTGCTCATAGCCTTTTCAAATTCTGCGGTGATGGTGATTGTACGGGTGGTGAAATCGACCTTGTAAGCCTGTGCCATTTTTATTTCCTCCTAAATCATCTTTCTGTTGGTTTGATTACTGATTGACTGCGGGCTTTGCGGCGGCGAGTTTGACAACCTTGCCGGTCGCCTTTGCCATAACGTGCTTGGCGTGGATTTTCTTTGCGTCGGTCATTTTATACTGCTCCTTGAACTTCTCGACGAACCACTGCTTGAGAAGCGGATATTCACGCTGTTTGTTGTTCTTTGCGAACTGTCTAATGCTTTCAAATTCCCCACAGAGCGCAACCGCGTTTTCCTGCGCGTTAATATAACTCTCCATCATTTCGATTGTCAGACCCTTGTAGGTCGTCTTTCCGCTCTTGGTGTTGATCGTCTTTTCAACAACTTTGAACGTGGGCTGCTCGGCAATCATCTTCATCAGGGCTTTATATTCGGGCGTGGTGGGGTTGCCTGCCTTTTTGAGCGTAGCCTTGGAAGCGACGATGGTGTTGGTGGTGAAATCGTAAGCAAACAGGTTCTTCATAATAATTCCTTTCTGATGCTCTTGGCATCCCGCGTATTTTTCAGGTCGCCACCCTTATTCTTGATTGTTTCAGGTTTTTGTTTCCCTCAACTTTGTGCCTTTATTATAGCAAAACTCCTATGCTATAAATGGCATAGGAGTTGAAGAAAGATGATTGATTTTCATTGCCTTTTCTCAAAAGATGATAAAAGACGCTTGAACTTGCTTCTGGACAATAAAAGACGTAAAAAGATGATAAAAGATGTCCGAAAATGCTCGAACATCTTGTTTCCTGAACAATCCATGTGTTAGGATATTGCCATAAACACCAGACAGTCCCGCGCGGGCTTCTGGAAATCAAATTACGCAAGGGTCTGCGTCAAAAGAGAATAACAATGGGGAGACGTGCGCAGAAACAAAGGGATTGGCGATAGCCAAGCCCGCACCCACGGAGGGCGGCAGCCCGTAGTGAGATTCAGGTTCTAGTGTCCACTCCGGACGTGCGGGTTCAAGTCCCGCCTCGCGCACCAACTCCTCAGATTCTTCGGAATTTGAGGAGTTTTTCTTTTTCTATGCAACAGAAACGCTCAAACGCACGACATGAAAGACAACAGCATGCTGATAAAATGCAAAAGGAGGGATGCGACATGGACGGCGATTTGCTGCGCTCCTTGCAAAAGCAAAATACAGACGCACTGGAGCAGGCAATTGCGCAGTATGGAGCTTACGTTCTGACCATCATACGAAATCGCAGCCGCGGCGTTCTGACGCCGGAGGATCATGAGGAAATTGCGTCTGATGTCTTTCTGAGTCTGTGGCACGGAGCAAGGGAGATTACATCCGGGCAGGTAAGCCCCTGGCTGGGCGCGGTTGCCCGCAATAAAACGGTGGAGGTCATGCGCCGGAAGAAGGTCTTTGTTCCGCTGGAAGACGACGCGCTTATCTCGCTCGACCGGCTTTGGGAGCAAATGTATGAAAGCCAGCGCTGCGAAGCAATCCGGCAGGCACTTTCCTGTCTGGCAGAGGAGGACCGTGAGATTTTCTATCGGTTTTATGATCTGTCGCAGACAACCGGGCAGATCGCAGAGCAGCTGCATCTGAACGCCGCAACCGTCCGTTCGCGCCTGATGCGCGGACGGCAGACACTGCGAAAGCAGCTCAAAAAGGGAGGTATGATCTGTGAAGACGACGTGGGATGAACTGATGCGCTATGCGCCGGAACAAGAGTATTCGCTTCCTCCGTTGGAGGACAGCGAAACAGAGCGGCTTCTGAAAAGGACGATGGCAAAGCTGAATACCACGGGTAAAGCACGCAAACCGCAGAAATTCGTTCGGAAGTTTCTGCTTGCGGCAGCCCTTGCCGCACTGCTCTGTGTCAGCGTGTTTGCCGCGTATTCTCTCGGCTGGTTCGACCAGCTGTTCGGATCGTCCGCCGCGCTGGTCAAAGAAAGCGTTGCAAGCTACGATGCGGCAACTGAAGTTGACATAACTTATCCAACCTATACCGAAGCCGAGCAGGCGATGCTTGCCGAGGGTACCATGCAGGTACCGGATCAGGCGCAGATTGCAGAAACCGGCGTATCCGCGCAGACGGACGATTTTGTTTTCACGCTGGAATCCATGCTGGTATCCAAAGATACGTTGTACGCTATCATGCGCATTGAGGCAAAAACGGACGACGCAGCGGCAGAACTTGCCGCGCTGCCGGACGCCAGTTTGGAAGAAAAAGAGGGCGGCGGGATGCTGCTTGTCTTGGCAAGCAACAATTCCGGCGAAGGACGCGAACGCGAATGGAAAAACGGCGGTATGGGCATGGACATCATCGAGGTAGACGGAAACACGGCTTATGCGCTTCTGTGCAATCTAGGCGGAGAATTTGAACCCGGCGACCTGATTTTGTTCGACATGAGCTTTCACGGGGAGAATGCCTATCTCTTTGAAGTTCCCGCTCCGGAGCAACTTCAGACAGAGCTTGTCGTCCCGCTGAACGAGTCCGCCTACGATGGAAAAACCTATCGTTGGGATACGGCAACCATTACGCCCATTTCCTTCCGGCTGGACGGCAGCGGGTATGGGCGCAACGAGACGACGATTTCCCTCACACTGAACGATGGGACAAACTTCTCTCTGACCAATCCGGGAAATGAGTCGACACCTTACGGCACGTATGGTTCTCTCGGTCATTCCGGCACGGGCGGAGGCGAAGAGGACAGCGAAATAAAGTCCAGCTGGCTGTTTTCCCGGCTGGTTGATTTAAATGAGCTCTCTTCCATTACGGTCGACGGCGTGACCTATTCGCTGCAATAACTATAAAAACCGCCCGCTGCAGCACATGATGTGATGCAGCGGGCGGTTTTCCTCTTTCTTTATCTAAAAGCGCTGATCAGAACGTATCTTTGATCTGCTCGAAGGCGTAGATACGGAAATCGTTGGGGCTGAGCTTCTTTGCCGCTTCGATCTCCTGCAGCGCCTGCTCGCGGTGTCCGAGTCCCAGAAGTCCGTAGGCGCGCAGAACATGACCGTTTACGGTATTGATCTTGACAATGTCGTATTCAAACGGCATCGGCGTCGGCGCACCTACGCCATAGTAGGCGCGAAGGTCGCTGTTTTCGATCTGCGACGTGCCGGTGTCGATCATTTCCTGCAGCACCTGCTCGGCTTCGGTAAAGCGCATCAGCTTGCGAAGGGCAAGCCCGCGGAACCATTCTGCAGCCTGCTCGTTTTCGCCCTCGTAGAGACTGACGAGACCGAGAAGGTAGCCGTAATATGCCTTGCGCAGCTCGCTTGCCGGCTGGGCGAAGGAGATGAAGAACGGCGTTGTCGCAAAGAAGCCGTTGTCGACCTTGTCAAGCTCCGCGGTCCAGATGCGCTTTGCCTTGCCCATCAGGTTCCACGCCTTCTGCTGCAGACCCAGGTGCTCTGCCGAGAGCGCCTGATACCAGGGAAGCTCCCGCAGGTGCATCTTGCTGAAGAATTCAATCTCGATATCGAGAATTGTGCAGAAAATTTCGTCTGCCTCCGCCTTCTTGCCGAGTTTTTCGAGGCAGACCGCAATCTGATACTGATACGGCACATATTTGCATCGGTTCCAGATGCCCGCGCCGAGCGTCGCCGGGAGCGTCAGAGCCTGGCGGAAGACGGAAAGTGCAGTCTCGAAATCGCCGGCTGCTTCCGCCTGCATGCCCTGCTGGAAGAAGGAGTACATGTACTGGTCGGCAATCGCGTGTTCGCCGCCCTCGCAGGCAGTGAAGACGTGACCGAGCAGCGTTTCGCGCGCCTTTTCCGGCTGCCGCGCCTGATTATACGCCTTCGCCAGCTCGACAAACAGATCGTCGCGGTGCATGGAAGCAGCTCTCGGCGCGAGCAGCGCGATTTTATCCTCCGGCGCGGCGTTCTGCTGGTCCATGAGAATCACGGTCTCATAGAGGACCTCCTCCGAGTCCGTCATGGAAAGCGCCTTTTGCATCAGCGGCATTGCCTCCGCCTTGCGCCCCAGGTGGGAGAAGCAGGCGATGGCAAGCGAGCGATAGGTCATGTAATTGTCCGGCTCGTCGTGGGTCGACTGCTCAAAGAGCTTTCCGGCAAGCTCGTACTGCCGCTTGTCATAGTACTCGCAGCCGAGCAGGAACGCCGCACGCTTCACGCCGGAGGCAAGCGCATGCTGCAAAACGGCAATCTCGCCGAGACGCACGGGGAAGGTATCACCGACTGGCGCCGTTTCCGCGGCAGCAAGCGCGTCGTCCTCCGGCTTTCCCTGCAGATGCAGCGCGTAGGCAAGTGTCAGCGCGGTCATGACCGTATGTCCGCAGTGCGCGCCGAAGGAGGTCAGAAGCTTTTCTGTCTGCGCCGCCTGCCCCATGGACAGAAGGTCAAATGCCATATCGAGCGTCGTCTGCGCGGGCTCGGAATCCATTTTGGAGAAGAAATGCGCCTCGCTCATGCCGGACAGCCACCGCAGCAGCATATGGAAACAGTCGTCCTGTCTGCCTGCTTCAATCACGTCGTCAGCTTTTTCGGTTTCTCCCAGCGCGCGGTAGGACAGCGCAAGAACAACGGGAGCAAGCGGGTTTTTCGCGTCGTGGGTCAGGACCTGCTTTGTATGCGCGATTGCCTCTTCATAATCACTGCGCGCCAGATCGATGCAGGCTGTGCGCGTCATTGCCTTGGAAACGCTCGAACCGACCCATGCAGCCTGGCGGTAGTAGTCATATGCCTCGTCGGTCTTTCCCTCGGCTTCCAGGATGAGACCCAGCTGATAATAGGCATCGCCGCTGGGGATTCTCGCGTTGAACTTTGTCAGGCGCTTGATGGCGCGTCTGGCATAGTTCTCCGCCTCGGAAAGGAGCGCCATCCGGTAGCAGTATGCCGCCATACCGAGCAGGCACCCGGCGTGCCGCGGGTCGCGCTTGAGCCCCTCCAGGAAATAAGCGTCCGGCATGACCGCGGGGTCGCGGTATTGCTCAACGTGGAGTCCTGCCATGTAAAGCTCGTCTGCCGA